>WNGA01001855.1_pt1 | contig 53160 bp, 42 predicted proteins | sample 5400061 | NCBI WGS metagenome assembly WNGA01 (sample SAMN13153366, study PRJNA577476) | soil metagenome | isolation source: 100 cm soil or saprolite under grassland replicate 2 | place: USA:California | collected 2016-06-15
ACTTCAGATTTTCGCGGCCGCGCAATGCGATCTTTGGCATCAACGCGGCCGCTTGCGATGGACCAAGCGAGCGAAGAAGCGTTTCGATAGCGTTGATCTCAGCAATCACATGCGGGCGGACCTGATGCTTTCGACAGATTTCGTCCGACATTCTGCGCATCACGAAGGTGTCGGGCAATTGAAGCAGGCGTTGCTGATGTAATTTTGGGAAATCCATCACGCGCCGGTTTGCCCACGGGTGGTTCTGCGCCACGATCAGCGCAAATTGATCCGTGCAAAGACGCTCGTAACGAAGATTTGGAGAATGGCGGGTCAGAAAACCCAACCCAACATCCATGCGGCCTTCTTCAAGTGCCGTCTCGATCTCAGTGGACGAGATTTCTTCGACCGTGATGCTGATTGCCGGATGATCGGCGACAAACGCGCCGAGAAGTTGCGGTACTAGCGGCACATTCAGCACCGGAATCACACCAAGGCGCAATGCGCCGCGTAGTTCTCCGGGTTCACCGTTCAGTTCGTGGAGAAGATTCTCCACCTGATGCAGGAGCGCACGGGCGTGCTCCTGAAAAATCAAACCTCGTGGAGTGAGCAAAATCCGTTTCCCACGGCGCTGGAACAGCGGCACCCGAAGACCCGCTTCCAAATCCCGCATTTGCTGCGAAACACTCGGTTGCGAAATTCCGAGCCGGTCAGCCGCGCGGCTAAAGCTTCCTGCCTCGGCCACCGCGAGAAAATACCGGAGATGGCGAATGTCCAACGGCTCTGACATGCGAGAAGGAATATTGTTCGGGAGACTTGCGAAATGCAATCAGGAGCTTGACCCCGAAAGCGTCCGGGGTTGATTACGAGCGCGAATTCTGCTTCCATAGGCAAAACTTATCGCGCTATTTCCAAAACCTTCGAAAGAAGCAAAAATGACTTCGAGAAGCCAGCTCGTAAATCTTGTAGCCACCGGCCTACGGCCGGTCTTTCGCAAGCATGACGCTCGTGGAAGACGGCCCACAGGGCCGTGGCTACAGCGACTCATCGCCGCCGTTTCGTTGACTGTTTTGCTGATCGCAGGCTGTAACAAGAAGTCCGGTTCGACCGTTCAGAATTCAAACAAAGTCCGTGTCGGTTACATCGGTTTAACCTGCGAGGCTCCGATCTACGCAGCTTACGAAAAGGGGTTCTTTAAGGAGGAGGGACTCGAGCCCGAACTGGTGAAGTGCAACTGGTCAACTTATAAGGATTCACTGGCGCTTGGCAGCTACGACATCACTCATCATCTGGTGATGTACTTTCTGAAGCCGATCGAGCAGGGCCTCGATGTCAGATTTTTGGCTGGAATCCACCGCGGATGTTTGCGCGTTCAAGCAGGCATAAAAACGAACATTCACACGATTGAGGACCTGAAAGGAAAGCGAATTGGTGTACCCGGCATGGGGACACCTCCGTTCGTTTTCGCAAATCGCGTCTTCGGCGTTCACGGGATCAACGCGGGAAAAGATATTACCTGGAAAGTTTATCCGGCGGGTGAATTAGGTCTGGCGATCGATAAAGGCGAAGTGGACGCCGTCGCCAACGCAGAACCGATCGGAAGCCTCTTAATTGCGGAAGGTAAAGTAAGAAACATTGCCGATCAGATAATGGATGCGCCTTACAAGGACGAGTATTGCTGCGAAGTTATCGCGAACGGCAAATGGGTGGATGCCAATCCCGACACGGCGGCTAGAGCAACGCGTGCGTTGTTAAAAGGCGCCAAGTGGGTCGAGATCAATCCGAGGTCTGCGGCGATCATGGCCGTGGAGAAAAAGTATCTCGCTTCCACGCCCGAACTGAACACTGTCGCCCTCGCGCGATTGCGCTATATACCAAGCGTTCAACTAGCCGAGGAGTCCGTGCAATCTGCCGGCCGGGAAATGAAAGTGGCGAAGATGCTTTCGCCGGAGACCGACACCGAAGCATTAGCGAAACGCGCTTTCATGCATCTTCCCGGCGTGACGGACGAGTGGATTAAGACCATCGAGGTCGAAAAAATTGCCGGCGCCCAAGTTTCACCCGACGAAGATATCCGGCTGATCGCGGCGTTGATCCAAAAAGACAGCGGAGATTCGTGCTGCCGAAGAAAAATGTTCGATCAACCCGACCAGGATGCGCCGAATCTTGCCGACCCTGACGCAGCGTGTCTTCAGAAAAGCACGATTGCTGCGCACAAATAAGCCGAAAGGCGGGGAACGACTGATAATCGCGCTGTCATGTTGAGCGGAGCGAAACATCTCAGTCCATTTCTGTGCGAACGTCTCCGGAAATGATCCGAGATTCTTCGCTTCGCTCAGAATGACATCGATCGGATAACTAATGAACGCGGACACCACGGTTACCGACAAATCATCGACACTGCCCTGGCCGATGCAGCTAGCGGTTCCGGTCGCGAGTCTAATTACGTTCGGAACTCACGTGCTGATCGCACAAAAAGCGCCGCCGCTCGAAATGCATTCCTACATGTTGCTTTTTTGGGAAATCGTTGGCGTCTCAATTGTTCTCGCAATCGCGCAAAGGTTTTGGCCAGCGCTGCGCAAATGGATGCGGCACATGTGGCCAATTTTTACGGCTGCCATCCTGTTACTCGGCGTCTGGGACGTGATCACCGCAGGCTTGCGCTTGCTTCCGCTGCCGTACTTTCCCGGACCTGCGGCGGTCCTGCGCAGTTTGATTAGTGATCGCGCGCTTTTGCTTGATAGCACGTGGCACTCGCTCGTCCTGCTCCTGAGTGGCTACACACTCGGCGTGATCGTCGGACTTGTTAGCGGTGTATGCATCGGCTGGTCGAGTTCGGTGCGCTATTGGGGGATGCCGCTGCTCAAAGTTGTGGGGCCGATTCCAGCTACCGCATGGATCCCTCTGGCCATGGTGGTTGCTCCTTCGTCGATCGTGTCCGCAGCGGGATTAGTCGCGCTCGCGGTGTGGTTCCCGGTCACGATGTTGACTGCCTCCGGGATTTCCAATACACGCGCATCCTACCTTGACGTAGCTCGAACCCTTGGCGCAGGACGCCTCTATTTGATCTTTCGAGTCGCGATACCAGCGGCAGTTCCAAATATTTTCATCGGCTTGTTCATGGGACTCGGCGCCTCGTTTCTAACTCTGGTGGTCGCGGAGTCTGTGGGAGTTAAATCCGGTCTCGGTTGGTATCTTAGTTGGGCCCAAGGCTGGGCTGAATACGGCAAAGTTTTCGCCGCGCTCATTATCATGGCAGCCTTCTTCTCTACAGTGATGACTTTGCTGTTCAAGCTGCGTGATCGAGTTCTGGTCTGGCAGAAGGGAATAATCAAGTGGTGACGACGAATATTGCGGCCGCGTCAGACGTTCGCGTTCACAAAATCTGCAAAAGTTTTCCAGTGCCAGACGCACCGGGCACAAGCCGACTCGCCCTCGACGGCATATCGTTTTCCATCGCCGCAAGCGAGCTGGTTTCGTTAGTCGGGCCGAGTGGTTGTGGAAAGTCGACGCTGCTTCGACTTATCGCCGGCTTGGATGTTCCGGATTCGGGTGAGCTGCTCGTCGGCAACGAAAAAATTGTCGGACCAAACGCCGAGCGCGGTCTCGTTTTTCAAGATCCAAATCTGTTCCCGTGGCTGACTGTGCGCCGGAATATTGAGGCCGGCCTCGTTGCGCGCGGCGTGTTGCGCGAAAAACGGAATGAAGTGGACGAATTCATGCGGTTGGTTGCACTCGAAGCGTTTGCGAATGCGTATCCGCATCACCTTTCCGGTGGCATGGCCCAGCGTGTTGCGCTTGCGCGCGCACTTATCAACCATCCCAAAGTTCTCCTGCTCGATGAACCGCTCGGCGCGCTCGACGCTTTCACCCGGATGCGCATGCAGGATGAAGTATTGAGGCTGTGGGAAAATCGTCGCACCACGATGCTCCTCGTCACCCACGACATTGATGAAGCAATCTACATGAGCGATCGCATCCGCATCATGACCCAGGCGCCCGGTCGCATCGACCGCGAGATTGATATCGACCTCGCGCGGCCACGTGATCGCACTAGCGATTCGTTTCTCCGCTTCCGCAGCGAGATTCTCGAACATCTGCATTTCGCCGGCAAAGCCGCAGACATTTCGGCCTAAGAAAACGGTCGTGGAAGGAGGCGCTGTTATCGAAAAGCACCAAATCCGACTGAGCACCGCGTCTCAAAAAAGTAACAAAAATGTCCCTTTATCGCCTGCAAAATCGTTGAAAAATAGGAGCTATGGACGCCAACCATATCGCACAGAACGGCCATGGGTTGACGGCGGCCCACGACGTTTACGAGGTCCGTCCCCGCAGGGACAGAGATGGCTTTGATCTAATCAGCGATGTGTTTCGATACGGCCCGATCTGGTATGCAGGGCCTGATGCGGTCCGTTATGCAATCGCATACGCGAAGTATCGCTCCCACTCTCGCTCGCAGCGGGCAATTATCCGCGTGTTGGACGACTCCGGCGCTGTAGTCCAGATGCACGAATAGAGCGGCGTCTTCGGCGCGCCCGGCGCACAGCCGCGATATCCTCCAGAACTTTGTGATTGGTTCGCGTTTTTGGCGTGTGTTTTCAAAACGCCTCGTATAGCCTCGGGGGTTCGGGAGGGAATCAGGATGCGAAAATGGATCATTTTTTTCAGTGCGATCGCGCTTGCGGTCACAGCTCAATCAATATCAGTCGCGGCTTCAGACACCGAATGGGATCGAACTGTTCTGCCGCGTCCGCCGCAGCCATTTGAAGGCGTTACGAAACGGACGCTCGAAGGATCTGTAGCGTCGTTTACACAACCGGTTAAGGCCCCAGCAGATGCGCCAAACATTCTGCTCGTTTTGATCGATGATGCGGGTTTCGGAAATCCGTCCACCTTCGGCGGACCTGTCGCTACTCCGACGTTCGATAAACTCGCGGCCGGGGGACTCCGCTACAATCGGTTGCACGTCACCGCACTTTGTTCCCCGACGCGGGCAGCATTGTTGTCGGGACGAAATCATCATGCGATGGGATTCGGATCGATTGCTGAAGTGCCCGGCGGTTGGCCCGGATACAACACGAATTGGCCCACCAGCGCGGCATCCATCGCGAAGATTCTTCAGGCCAACGGCTACAACACCGCTGCGATCGGCAAGTGGCACCTGACACCCGACGATCAACAGGGGCCAGCCGGGCCTTTCGATCGCTGGCCGAACGCGCTCGGCTTCGATTATTTCTGGGGATTTCTCGGCGGCGAAACCGGCCAGTTCGATCCGGTGCTGACTGAGAACAACACGATCATCGGCGTGCCGAAGGACAAGAATTTCTATTTTAATAACGCAATGGTCGAGCATTCGATCAATTGGATCCGGGGTCAGAAAGCGCAGGCGCCTGACAAACCGTTCTTCCTGTATTTCTCAACGGGTGCGACGCATGCGCCGCATCAGGTGCCGAAAGAATGGAGCGATAAATACAAGGGCAAGTTCGATCAGGGCTGGGACAAGTTGCGCGAACAAACGTTCGCGCGTCAGAAGCAGCTCGGGGTAATTCCCGCGAACGTGAAACTCACGCCGCGCGACCCAGCGTTCCCCGCGTGGGACAGCGTCCCGCCCGAGGTGAAGAAATTGTATGCGCACCAGATGGAAGTTTATGCAGGCTACCAGGAGAACGCGGACAACGCTGTCGGCCGCGTTGTGAAAGGGATCGAGGATATGGGCCTCGCTGACAACACACTGATCTTTTACATCTTCGGCGACAACGGCGCGAGCATGGAAGGCACCGAGACGGGAACGTTCAATGAAATGACCACGCTCAACGGCGTCCCGCTCACAGCCGATCAACAGTTGAAAGCGATCAAAGCTTACGGCGGCCTCGAAAAATGGGGAGGCCCCGACATGGCGCCGCATTACGCGGCAGCATGGGCATGGGCTGGAAACGCACCGTTTCAATGGGGCAAACAAGTCGCATCACATCTGGGCGGTATTCGTGACGCGATGGTGATTCGTTGGCCAAAACGCATTACGGACAAGGGCGGTGTGCGTAGTCAGTTCACTCATTGCACGGATGTTGCTCCAACCATCCTCGAAGCGGCCGGCTTGCCTGAGCCAAAACAAGTCAATGGTGTTCCTCAGATGCCGATGCAGGGCGTGAGTTTCGCGTTCACGTTCGATGATGCCAAAGCACCGTCCCGGCATACGCAACAGTATTTCGAGATTTTGGGAAACCGCGCGATGTACAAGGACGGCTGGCTCGCGTGTTGGCGATTGGACCGAATCCCATGGAAGATCGATCCCGAAACACTCGCGCGATTCGCACCTGGCAAATGGAACCCCGATCAAGACAAATGCGAGTTGTACAATCTGGACGAGGATTTCTCACAGGCCGACAACGTTGCAGATAAGTATCCCGACAAAGTACGCGAGCTGACCGCACTGTTCTGGGCCGAGGCGGAGAAGTATCAGGTGCTGCCGTTACTCGGGGAGATGGCAGCGGTGTGGGGTTTTCCCAAAGGTTTACCCGAACAGACGAAATTCTTTTACGAAAACGGAACTGAAAATATTTCTTCCGGCATGATCCCGCCGATCTACAATCGTTCGTACAGCATCAGCGCAGACCTCGACAATCCTGGTCGATCAGGCCTTGGACTGCGTCCGGGAATCGCTGGCGTCATCGTGGCGGAGTCCAGTTTTCTTGGCGGCTTTTCCCTTTATGTGGAAAACGGTTACCTAAAGCACACGTATAGCTTGCTCGGTTTAAAACTGGACAGCATCAGTTCGCGCGACTCGTTGCCCGCCGGAAAAGTCAATGTGCGCTACGAGTTCACCGCAGATAAACCCGGCGAGTTCGGCACCGGCGGCACAAGCCGCCTCTTCATCAATGGCAAACAACAAGCCGAAGCGAAAATGGAACATAGCGTGCCGTTCCGATTCGCCTCGTACGAAGGCATGGACATCGGCACCGATAACGGACTTCCCGTCGTCCCAAAATTCGAATATGCGAAAGTACTCCCGAAACAATTCAGGGGCACGATCGAAAAAGTAGAATTCGATCTCGGCCCGGCAAAATTAAGTGCCGAAGATCTCCAACGGATCTATCTCCAACGTTTCGCCCGGGCAGTTCGCAATTAGTCGTAACCGATCTGGAATCGGCAACTTGTCCGCCGTAGCTTCAGCGAAGGCGGATCGAAAATCGAAAATTATCTGAGCCGGCAGTCGGATTCGAACCGACGACCTGCTGATTACAAATCAGCTGCTCTAACCAACTGAGCTATGCCGGCGCTGCCATATGAAAGCCGGTTTCAGCGAGTTGATCAAGAGTTCGTCACGACCAGCTTCCCGAGTTCCAAGCATGATCAATTCGTAGTATCGGGCATCGCGCCCATACAGTTACCGGCTAGGAAGTCAACTTTATCGGAAACCATACGCCAGCGCCCAATGCGTGCGGGCTGCTGGCGATTCCTCCACGCGAACGATGATAAAGTAACTGCCTGTGGTTTTCGGAATGATGTGCGCAGCCGCAAAGTGGCCTTTCGCCCAACTGTCTGGTTGTTCCGCGAGTTCCCCGTCCGAATTATAAATATGAACGGACACCTTTGCATGATCGACTTCTGTTCCCAGCCAGAACCAATATTCATTCCCTTTAAACAATTGTTGCCGCAGCGCTTTCCTTTCACCCGAAGCGAGGTCGCCTGCCCAGTAATCCTCGCGCACGTGAAATCCTTTTTCTACATAGGGTTCTGCCGCCAGAAGAGCATATGCCCGCGCATAGACTGTGGTGGGGTCCACCGAGGCGAAAATCGCAGACGGTAGCACAACGATGGCCGCCAACAGGGAGGTCGTGCAGAGAAGGACCTTTGCGAAAGGGTTCACCCGAAATTTCTCAGTCTTTCTTGCTTTCTACAAATCAACGACCCTGAAGCGCAAGCCGAAATTTTCTACGGTCCGTTCTACGGTCGGGCAAGATTTTGATGCAAAACTGTGCAACTCTGCGGAACGCACCGCGAAAGCGAAATTGCGAACTACCCAGCATCAGCAACGATATGCAAAGCAGTGAAACGCTGCGCAACTCGTTAGGCTTGAATTACAAATCAGCTGCTCTAACCAACTGAGCTATGCCGGCTTTTACGAGGGAAAATACTCTCCTATGCGGCTCCCGCGAGTCTCTTTCTATACGCCTTTTCTATACGGCAAGGTTTCACGCCTCTTGTAGCGTCATTTTGGACACGGCCGGAGCTCACGGACGACTGGTATTCCGGGAAATGGCGGAACGCTAGGTGAAAATCACACCTTGTCTCGGCGATCCGGCAGGATCAACCTAAAAGGAAATGTTCGAGCCGCCGCCAGGATTGGATGTAACCAAGAATTGGCCGTTAGCATTTAGCCCCGGCATTGTAATTGTAGCTACTTGGTGGCCATATCTGGAGACACTTAGCACCCCAGTAGTAGCATCATATTGCGCGGTTGTTCCCTTCGGATCTAGATTTGTGAAGTTCAATATATCGCCGGAGTGAAAATTTCTAACCGTAATACCGTTCAGATTAGAAGTTATATCTTTAATTTCATTATTGTTTGGCCCGGCTATGATAACATCGGCTCCACCACCAGGCGTAAAAAGATTGTTGTAGACGCTGCCCTGGATCACCTCTCCCAGGCTACTGCCCCGAATCAGATATTGCTGATTCGGGTCAAGGCGATAAATCGTGGTGCCAGCGGGGTTTGTGCCCTTCTCGTAAGTCGCATTGTGAATGCCAATGAAGCCCGCGTCTCCGTTGTCGTACACGGTTATTGTGCCGTCAGAATTCAGACTACTCAACACACTCGTGGAATGACCCCCGCCACTATACCATTGCATTCGAACAATATCGCCGGGCATCACTAACCCAAACCAGTTCTTGACGGGGTTGGGCCCGACGCCCGTATACGCGATTCGCCAGAAGCCTCCCTGCACGTTGTTCGTTGGATCGAGCTGAGCGTCCGGTAGGGGCATCGCCGCGCCCGCGGCGGCAGCCACGTTATCAGCTATCCAATTGCACAGGTTTGTGTTGGGAACGTTTGGAAAGATCGAATTTAAGCTGTTGGCTGAGGCAACGATATCAGCCGGTGTCGGTCTCCCTAGTGTCGATCCCACAGCTTTAGCTACGGACGGGTCAACAGTCCACACGCTATAGGTGACGATTTCTGCCTCCGGACCCGAGCTAGCTCGCGTAACGCGGGCGTTGAATTGAGCGGGAGAAGAGATGTTATTCCCGACCAGCAGCTCAACTTTGTCCGTATCTCTAACGGTATACGTCTTGGTCGTCATCGGCTTGCCGTTTACAAACCACGCAGGGGACACCTGCAAGCTCGATTTAGAGTTCACTCCCCAGTATTTCCAGTCCGTTGGTGTGTTTGTGGGGTGTTTAGGAAGCAGTAGCGTGATGCGATAGAACCCAGGAGTCGAAGTGCCGAACGACTGGGAAAAAATGGTTTGCAGCGACACCTTGCTATCTCTGAACGCGATCACCGGCACGGGCATCGACTGCTCTAAGTAAGTTCTGCCCTGGGGTAAGTAGGTGACGAGCGTGCCTCCTTTCCCGTCGCTGCTCAGAGCAAAATCACTTCCCATTAGGGGCGGAACGGTCGGCGGATGGGTTGGGGACAGGCTCTCCTCATCAATGGTCTGAACTTTAAGCTGAGCAAGGATAGCGCCCGTCTGATTTGGTCCCGCATAAAGCGTGAGTACTCGACCCATGGACGAAGGGTGTACGCCCACGGATTGAGCTTGGATCCCTGGGAAATCCATTCGGGCACCTGCCACTGGGGTAAACCCAAGTGTTCCAAGAAACGCCGTGGGGTTGCCGATCGAAACTCGGCCCGTGCCGTCGGCGAAATCGATTTGCTGGTCGGACCGGACGGCCCCTTTGATAAAGAGGTGGCCACCAGAATCGAGGGTGAGAATACCTTTTCCTCCAAGAGTCACGTTTTCAGCTATGTCAGCAGTCCCTTCGATCTCAATGATTCCTGCTGTAACAATGTTTCGTCCCTTGAAGAACAAAGAGCTTTCCTGGGTGACCAAGACAAATGTTTTCCCATGGGACTCAGTGAGAGCGAATTTACCGTCTCCTGCATCGATTGTTAGAGAGCCGCCCAGCGCCTCAACCGTGATGCGCCCATCAAAGGATATGTCCCCCTCGCAGGACAGCGTGGCGATAACCGGAGATGAGCCCGGATCTCCGCCCGTGACGGTTAGGCGTCCTTCGATGAAGTCAACTGACGCGGCGCCCAAAGTAACTGAGCCGCCGTCGGGACTCCCAAGCGCGATGTGTACGTCTTTGATGTGCCGGTCTGAAATTATCGGTGAGTTCGAAGTGCCTGATGGAATGGCAGCAAAGTCGCCCCTTTCAGGGACACCGTTGGGTTCCCAATTCGCGGGATTCTCCCAGTGGATATCGACGGCACCTGTCCAGGTATAGGTGGGACTTGTCCGATGACCCGATAGGAGAGCAACGCCTGTGGTATTGTTTACACCGCGTACAATCGCGGTGTAGTTACCAGGTAGCAGGGTCGCATTAATCACGGACTCGTTTCGATCCCCAGGCGCTAACCCGCTGTCGAGGATACCGCGGACCTGGTCGGCGGCAATAATCCCGCCGATCGCCGTATGCTGCCAGTTATCATTGGAAGCAACTAAAGTTCCCGTGCTGTCATACAGTTCCAGCCTCGGATCCGTCAGCGTATTGGGAATACCATATTTGCTGAGCTCAGGGCCAATGGCGCGCAGAATTACCCCCTTTGGTTTAGTCCCTTGGATAGTGAAACCGCCAATCATCACGTTGTCACCAGTCTGGACATAACCGCGAGTACTGAGGTCGCCTAGAATTGAACTAGCTTCCGGGCTAAGATCGTAGACTTCCACGAGAGCAACTCCAGTAAGGTCGTTTACACCTCGGACGATCGCAGTGTAGTTGCCTGCTGGCAGATCCGCGATGATCGCTGACTCAAAGGGGTCGCTCGGAGCGTAGCCGCTGGCTTGAATCTCGTGGACTTGATTATTGGTGATAATCCCACCGATGATCGTCGTCGCCCAGTTGTTATTAGAAGCAATCAACGCTCCAGTGCCGTCATGCAGCTCCAATGTCGGATTAGCCAATGCATTGGGAATGCCATACTGAGTAAGCTCTGGGCCAATCGCCCGAATAATGACCCTCTTTGGCTGCGCTCCACCTGCCGCTGGCTCTTCAACAACGAAGCCGCCGATCACCACGTTGTCGCCAGTCTGGACGAAGGCGCGCGTGCTGATATTCGTCAGCGTCGATTCAGTAACGGTAGTCGCAGTCGTGGCGATCACACGGTTACTGGTGTCGCCCACGAGACAAACGACGACGAGCAACGGTAGAAGAAGTAGTTTTTTCATATTAGGAGGATTGAGATTGCGTATTTTTGCGCTGGATCGGTTTGTACGGGGAGGGTTCCAAATTTTAGCACTTGTTTTTGCGGTTCACTGATGTTCTGAGGGATCTAGCGACCGTTCGTCAACACGATCTTTTGAAAAATCTTCTAAAAGGAACTTTTCACACGATGGATTCCCCCGGGTGCCCCGGCTCGGGGAGCGTTTGCACTGTGATGTCGCAGATGAGAACCCCGCGCCAGTGGCGATCAATCGCCAATTCCGACATCGACTCTACCAGGCCGCGGACTGAAGCGCCTTAGCCATGAGTCGATACAATAAATCGGCGGATCAAACTTGCAGTAGAGGATTTCAAGATCGCAGACACCACTTTCCGCCGTGAACAATCTCACGCGCGCGAGCGGAACAGCTCTACGGTGTTTGGCGGTTGTTGTTTTCTTCATCTCTCCGTTGCGACTGCTCCTTGACGCAGTGCGCGTCGGATAATCCGCTTGGATCGCTGCCGCTGTCGGATTCCGATTGGCTCGTCGGCGTTGAGCTAGACAATGCTAAAATCTCCTGCAGGATTTCTGCGAGCCGTTCCGGTGGCTTGGGTGGCATGCTCATCTATGTTAGAGACGCCACCGACTTAAAATTGTGTCTGCCCTGACCCTCTTTTTTTGCTGACGAAGGGGGAATCCGCCGATTTCGCGTTACTCGCGCGCGCGTGAATAAGCGGAAAGCGGGTCGGCGGTTTCCAAATTTTTGATGACGGTGCTGAGGTAGACCGATTCGGGATAAAACGCTTTGTATTTGGTGATCTCTGCCCGATTCAAAACCTTGAAGCCGTAACGTTCGAACATTTTTTCGCCGCGTCGGCTCTCGAACGTGATTATCTGGCCACAGACGCGTTTCTCGCCGGAGCGGTAAAGGTAACTCAGATACGCGCTCATCAGCGCGCGCGTCGTCGAAACTTTTCGCGCCTCCGGCAGCAGATTGACATGAAAATGCGGTACGCGCCGCGGCCGGGCGGGGACTTCGCGCCAGCCGTACACCAATAGCCAGCGAATGAAACGACGCGAGCGCTGGTTGTACCGGAAATAACGGGTCAGCGCGCGGAAGAATAACCAGACGTTTTGATACAGCGCGTAGAGCTGGTTTTGGATGGGCTTGCGCGAGCCGAGCAGGTAGCCGGAGATTTCGCCGTCCACCTCCAGTAGAAAACAGGATTCCGGTTCGTGATCGGTGTAGTAAGTCGTGAGAAAATCTGCGAACAATTCGCGGTCCTCGTAAACCGGATCGATCGGCTCGCCGAGGAAGCCTGTATCGCAGCAGAGTTTTCTTACCCTCTCGCGATCTGATATGCGATAGCCACGGATGAGGAACGGCTGGTGGTCATCGTTCAGCATTTAAAATCGGCGATATTTTGATCGAAGCTCGCGATAAATGCAAAACAGTTCGTCAAACACACGCGGCCAGCTGTACAGACTCCGGGCAACGCGTGCAGCATTCCTGCCCATAACCGATAATTTCCTGTCGCTGCAATCTTCGATCGCGTTCACCAGCGCATCGGCGCTGTTTTCCAGCGCCCACGATTCCTGATCATGACAAATCACGTTGTCCATGTAGCTACCGCGAATTCCCACTACCGGCGTCCCGCACGCCTGGCATTCCAGGGCTGCAAGGCCAAATGTTTCCTGGACACCGGGATGAACGAAAAGATCGGCCGCACGATAATACCCGGCGAGCTCGCAAGGATCGGCGCAATAGCGAATCCATGAAACATTGTCAGTTCGCAATTGCAGTTTCCGCAGTTGCGTTCGGTCGGGCCCGTCGCCGATCACGAGCAAATGAAATTCATTCGGGCGGCGGCGTTGCAAACTCTTGAAAGCGCGAAGCAAAGTCGCTGTGTTCTTCTCTTTCGCCAGCCGACCTACGTAAAGGAGCAGGTTTTGACTGGAACTAACGCCAAGCGAGCGCCGTATTGCTTCGGTTCCGGATCCGTCAGGGCGGAAAATTTCCGTGTTAACACCGAGGCTTAGCACACGCACATTGTGTACGCCCCAGTCACGCAGCACGCGGCCCAGCAGGTCTGATGCGACGACGGTGGCGGCGTGCTGATTGTAGAGTTTGCGAACGTATGCGCGGGAAAGTTTCATCACGCGATGTGTCGCCGTTTTCCCAAGGAGCATTGCGCTCTTTCGTACGTACGCTTCTGGAAAATGCGAGTGATAAAATCCGACGACGGGTACGCGCAGCGCGCGCCCGACCTTCAATGCTCTCCAGCCGAGCTGATAGGGATCGGCAGACTCGATCACATCCGGCTGTTCCCGGTCCAAAATTTCTTCAACTGCGCGAAGATTCAGCAGCGCGCGGTATTGCGCCGTCCGCGACACAATAGGAGAACGAATCGTGTAAACATGCGAGCGCCCGTTTGCTTTCAGCTTCGTCTTCGCGCCAGGAACAATAAGAACGTGTTCGTAGCGCGCCACGTGCCTGTCGATATAATCGATCTTCTCGTGAAGATATCGCTTCACGCCGCCGCTCACCGGCGAATAAAACTGGGTGAGGTCGCAGATCTTCATGGCATTGCCGATTTCCGATTGCCGATTGCCGATTTGCGCGAAGCGGCCATGATCGCAACCAGTTCCCCAGCCTCACTTAGCAGGGGGCGAATTCGTTCTTCAGTAAGCAAGGCTGAATCGATGATCAACTCTAACCAAAAACAACTTTCGTCCGCCTCTTCTTCTACCACTCCGATCTTCGCAATAAATTCAGCACGCGAGCGAGCTCGGCAGGCCGCCCGATAATTGGCGGCTACTGAAGTCGCACTTCGAATGATTTGATTTGCTATTGCCCGACCTTGAATTGTGCGAGGCAGCGCGTCGACGAGTTTCATAACGCGTAACGCGAACTCCTTCGTTCGCGCCTTTAGATCCGCCTTGCGAATAGCGTTCTCTGATTCGGCATTCGGCATTCGGCAATCAGTCCAGGTCGCTCAAATACTTCTCCGCCTGCATTGCCGCAGCGCAACCCATTCCCGCAGCGGTAACTGCCTGCTTGTAAACGCGATCAGCCACGTCGCCGGCGATGAAAACGCCGGGAACTTTACTCTCGATCTGGTTTTTCGGGAGCAGATAGCCCTCAGCGTCCATGTCGAGTTTGCCTTGATAGGCTTTCGTGTTGGGGTCATGCCCGATGGCGACGAAAACGCACGCCACATCCAGTTCGCGCTCGTCATTTGTCTTCACGTTGCGCAAACGGACGCCGCGCATCTCACCCTTTTCATCGGCAATATATTGCGTAACGACCGTGTCCCAGATCGGTTCGATCTTCTTGTTCGCGAACACCCGGTCCTGCATGATCTTCGACGCCCGCATTTTGTCGCGGCGATGAATGAGATAAACCTTTGAGGCGAACCGGGTGAGGAACGTTGATTCCTCGGCGGCGGAATCGCCGCCGCCCACGACGCACACCGGCACGTTCTTGTAGAATGCGCCGTCGCAAGTCGCGCAGGACGTCAAGCCATGGCCGACGAATTTCTCTTCGCCGTCCAGTCCGAGATATCGCGCCGCGGCGCCGCTGGCGATGATGAGTGCCCGCGTATCCAACCACTCATCATCGGCTTTGATCCGGATATGTTTGTTGCTCGGATCGAACTCGGTCACTTCCGCGTAGGAAAACCGGGCGCCAAATTTTTCGGCCTGTCTGTGCATGTTCAGAATTAGTTCCGGCCCATCGATTCCGTCCGGAAAACCGGGATAATTTTCGACCAGCGTTGTCGTGGAGAGTTGCCCGCCAGGCTGCCGGCCTTCCAGCACCAACGGGCTGAGATTGGCGCGCGCAGCGTAAATCGCGGCTGTCAGCCCGGCGCAACCACTCCCAACAATGATCACGTTCTCCATCGATAAAATCTAGCACAGCGCGCAAGTTTTGGAGCCAACTCACGACTGTCATTCCGAGCGGAGTCGAGGAATCCCGCAGCGCCACTAAGGGACAATTCCGCTGGATGTCTCGACTTCGCTCGACATGACCCTCACGCCGTCACGCGCACGTTGATCCTGTGAAGCCCGCTCACGCCGGAGAACGGGCCGCGATCTTCTTCCCATTCCTGGACGTCGCCTTCGCCATCCGTGGCACGGACGAGGAGCGGATAATCCCCCGCCGTGGCGGGCGTCCACCGTGATTTCCAGAGTGACCACGCCAGATTGCCGCCGGAGTAATAAATCTCCGCGTCGCTCCAAGTCTGACCATCATCGAAACTGAGTTCGACGCGGGAGATGCCGCGGTCGCCGCCGAAGGCGATGCCTTTCACTTCGATTGGAGCAGTTAGTTTGCTTAACGACACAAACACCCAATCATCCGGCACATCGATTCTCGATCGTGTAGGCACAATGAAATTGGGCCCCCATCCTTGCGCCTCGTAAAATCCTTTCGCCTTCGCGTCGGTCACTTCAACTCTCGTGAGCCATTTCACGTTTTTCTCGCCGAAGTAGCCCGGCACGATCACGCGTAAGGGATAACCGTGCCGATCCGGCAGGGGTGAGCCGTTCATCTCGTAAGCGAGCAACGTTGTTGGTTCCATCGCTTTCTCCAATGGGACCGTGTCGGTGTAATTGTCGACGCCGTGCAGGCGGACACGCGCGGCGCCGGAGAGCACGCCCGCCTGGTCGAGCAGATCACGCAGCGGAAGGCCTTTCCACACGGCATTGCTGATCAGGCCCGCGTCCAAACCGTTGCTGATGCACATGAGCGTTGTCTCCTGAGTGGTCGGTTTGAATCCTACAAGATCCTGAAACCGCCAGGTTGCCGAGTTTTGCACGAGCCCGCCGATTTCCAGATGCCATAAGTCGATGTTCACCTTGGGATCGATGACGTTCTTGGTGACACAGTAAAACAAGTCGTTAGGCGTAATCGGTTGAACAATGCTGCCTTTGTATTGAATGCCGTCATAGCTGAACGTGGCCGCGCGGTACAACTTCCGCGCCAGCGCAGCTCCGCCACCAGCCACTGCGAGACCAATAGTGCCAAGCACGAATGCCCGGCGTCCCATGCACGGAGTAAACTCATAATCCTGCTTGCCTATTCCTTCCGTGGTCAGAAATCCGAAGCCAATTACTAGCGTTCGTTCGAATAAAAAGACGCACAGTGCGAAACCGATGAGTGTGACGAGCCGCGCGACCTGAATCGGCAGGCCGATGTAGCTTGTGCCGAGCACCGGCCACAATGCGATCGCAAATACAACGACCGGCAGAAGAACGAAGATCAACATCGTCCCAATCGCCGGGTTGCGCCCCGGATTGCCTGCCCGCCGAAGCCTTGGCGAAGGCAGGCGCCCGGCGAACCATCCGAAAATCGCTCCGGCGATGGCGCCGACGAGAAGTTGGCCGGCAATTGTCGAGCAAACGCCAAGTTGCTTGAGATGATTGTAACCTCCGACCTTGCCCATGAGCGAAAGAAACGGCCCCGGCGGAATGAAGACGGAAAGGCGATCGCCGATGATCACGAGCGGTGTGGCCACGCCGAGCGTAGCGAGCAAAAACATCGCCGTCGTCATCATGATCCCAGCCGCGAATCCGGCGAGCAATCCGGCGGAGACCGCTTTTGTTCGTGTCACAATAGCTGATGATGTTACGAGCTAAATGCCGCAAGGGAATCAAATTGCACGCGCGGTGAAAAAGCGATGCGACGACGCATCGCACTCCAAAAGCACTGCGTGCGAAATTCTTCACAACGCTGGTTTCGTTTCGCGAAGCTTTTGGAGTGCGCACGCGTCCTCGCGTCGCTTTTGTCGCGTTGTAGCGTCCGCTGTCCTCAGCGGATTTTGTTGCGGCGCCAAGCGGTCCTGCGCTGAGGACAGCGCACCCTACAGTTTTGCCGCCGCGAGAATTTTCCGTGCGCGCTCCACGACCATCTCGGACGTGACCTGGTTCATGCAGGCATGATCGAAAGGGCATTGGCTCAGGCGACGGTAATTGCAGGGCGAACACGGCAGGTCGATGCGCACAACCGATTCCGGCCTTTGATACGGCCCGATGTGAACCGGATTCGTCGGGCCAAATACGCTCACTATTGGTTTCCCGAGCGACGCGGCCACATGCATCGACCCCGAGTCGTTCGTGACCGCCACTTCGGCGCGTTGGATCAGCCCCGCCAGATCTGCTGGAGTAGTTTTGCCGCAAAGATCGATCGTTCCCGGCGCGGCCGCGGCGATTTGCTGGCAGCGCGCCTCATCGCGTTTCGTGCCCGCGAGAGCAACAGCAAATCCTTCGCGAAGAAACTCGCGCGCGACGCCGGCAAATCCTTCGATGGTCCAGTGCTTTGTTTCCCAAATCGTCCCGGGCACAAGAACAACGAGCGGTTTGTCAGCAGGCACACCGTGCTCCTCAAGCAATCGCTCCACGGTCTGGATTGTTTCCGGTGAGAGATGGATTGCCAGGTCCGGAGGTTCATCATCGAAACCGAGCAACGATCCGACCCACAGGTAACGATCAATCGCGTGAACATCGAGCGTCGGAATGGGAATGCGGTGAGTGTACGCGATCCAGGAACCTTCGCGGGCGCCGCGCCAGCCGCGGTTCGGGACGTTCTTGAGATCGTGCTCGGCAGAAATTGTGCGCGAGAATTTGATGGGTCGATCAAACCCGATGCGCACTCGCGCACCGCTGATGAGCGCGAACAAAGCCGAACGCATCTGCCCATGCATGTCGACCACCAGATCGTATTTCGCGCGACGAATTTGTTTGAGCAGATCGAAAAACCCGCGCATGGCGCGCCATCTCTGGCCGGGCTTCGAGAAATCGCGTCGCGCGAAGAGAACCACATTCGAGAGCGCGGGATGATGACGGATGACCTCCGCGTTCTCCGGTGTGATCAGCCAGTCAATTCGCGCACGCGGATAACGCGCACGCAGTTTCACTAACACCGGGATCGTATGCACCACGTCGCCGAGCGCCGAGGGTTTGATCAGCAAAATGCGCGAGAACTCGGCGGTTTGCAGCGCGGACCCGTCCCGATTCTTAATCTGTTTGTTCTCGATCTGCGTGTTCAATTTGTGAAAGATAAGTCAGCACGAGTGATGCTGCTGGTAAAATTGCGGAGCGCCACGAGAAGCGGCCATGTCTTCCTGTTCGCTTGGGGCTCTCTGTTTTCGGTAAAGAGGGAAAATCTCCTGGAGACGGCCCGCCCTCGGGCCGCTTTCCTCCTGTGAAGCGAAGCCACGCTGGTTTCATACGCGACGAGGGCGTCGCGTCTCCATCTCTCTTCGTGAGAAGCGACCCGAATTTGATGCCTATGCCGCCTTCTTCTCGCCCGATAACGCGCCGCGGATTTTTTTCATCCAGGCCGAAAGGCGATGCCGGTTTTGCTCTCGCCGCACCACGGCCTCGCTAGTGACCCAGTTAAACTGAATCACGCGACGCGGACCTGAGAACGGCTTGTGGCCGTGCCACGAATTATTGCTGCGACGGAACGCCAGCAGTGTGCCTTCCGTGGGTGGGACTTCGAGAATCATGTTCTCAAGATCATCTCCCGAGCGGAGCAATCGAAGCCGGCCACCAGCAGACTCCCACCCTGGGTTCATGTAGATCAGGATCGTGATGATTTTTGTCTCCGAATCAGTGTGGATTTTGCCGTCTTTTTCGCTGCAACGACCGCGCACGGTGATCATGTCGGGCCGGTTTGTCAGATCGACGCTGAACTTCTCCTCAAAGGCCTTACGAAACTCATCGCTTCGCATTTGCTCAACGAGCTTTGCAAAGGCTGATCCGTAAGTGACCTCACCGAGAGGAAAGCTGCCGGGCCGGTCTACTTCGGGATAATCGTTGTGTATCGCCGATCGCGCATCGGCTTTCACAAATTCTGGAACAATCAAGAATTCGAACGGCTCACGGGTAAGCGGCGTGGCGCGGAACCTTTCCAAATCGAGCATTGAAACCATCGGCGATGTTACACCAAGGACCGACTGGCCGCCACGCGGAAGAGAGTTGCGATGATGCGAGTGCCGGCGACGAACGTGCCACGCAATGTGCCTGAGACTTTCGATTCGCCACCCGTGCGGTGGCGATGATTCACTGGGATTTCAAGGATGCGTAGGCCAGCGCGAGCGGCTTTCATCTGCATCTCCAAGTTCCAGCCGTAAGTTTCCTCGCGCATATCAAGCTTTGCGAGCGCATCACGCCGGATGGCGCGAAAGGGGCACATGTCTGTGTAACGAACGCCGTAGAGGAGTTGCGTTATCCATCCGGCCATTCGCCCGGATAAAATCTGCTGGAAATTCATGCTGCCGGGCTCGCGCTGCCCGCGTGTGCGCGAGCCGATCACGAAATCATGCGTCCCTCTTGCGATCGGCTCGACGAGCTGCGGCATGAACGCTGGAATGTCGCTGCCATCGCCATCGAGAAACACTAGGATGTCATCCCGCGACTGCGGGACCGAAACCGCGCGAGCGCCTGCCGCACATGCTCGCCCGTAACCCCGCGGCGCAGTTATGACGCGCGCTCCAGCTTCACGCGCCCGCTCGGCTGTGCGATCGGTGCTGCCGTTATCAACGACAATCACTTCGCCGGGCATGCCGGTCGCGAGACATTCGCGAACCACGCCGGCGATCGGTTCCTCCTCGTCTAGCGCGGGAATGACAACGGCCACCTTGCTCATCGCAAAACGAGCCACGCGCTTGTGAAGTAAATCACGAGCGCAATGAAGTCGGCCAACGCAAGCGTGACAGGACCCGCGGCAATTTTGGGATCGAGGTTGAACCGATGCAGAAGCGAAGGCACAGCCAGGCCCAGCGCGCATGCCGTGACCAGCGAAAGCGCGATGCTTCCGCCGATAACAGTGGCCGCGCGCAGATCATCGCGCCACACCCAGGCGATGATACAGACAACAATCCCGCAAGAAATGCCGAGAAGCACTGCGGTTGCCAGTTCGCGACGGAACGCAGCGGCAAGCCAATCCCAGGTCACGCTGACCGAGCGCAACGCATGAATCGTCACGCTCATCGATTGCATGCTCACGCTTTCGTTTAACCCCAGCACCATTGTGAGAAAAAACGCAATTATCAGAGTGCCAGCCAGTGTCGCCTCGAAAAACCCCGCCAGAATGGCGGAGAGCGTTCCGCCTGTCACCGTCACGAGCAGCCACGGGAAGCGGAATCGAAAAGCGCGCCACGCCGATGCACCACGGATTTGTTCGAGGCGAAAACCGAGCGCCGCAAAAAACTCCGGACCGACGGGCACAGCCTCGCGACTGCGGGATTGATCCTCAGTATCGCCTGCTTCCAAAATTTCCTCGGCAAACAAGTTCGCATCGATGACTCCAACCATGCGGCGTTGTTCGTCTACGACTGGGAAAGCGAGGAATTTGTAAAGCACGAAGAACTCGCACGCGTCGAGTACCGTTGCCTTCGCCGGAACAGCCACGACGCGCCGCACCATCACTTCGCGCAGCGCGGTTTCCAGCGGCGTGCTCAGCAGGCGCCGGGTCGGCACGACGCCCACGAGTCGCTGCTCTTCATCGATCGCATAAAAATAAATTACGCGCTCGCCGACGCCCTCGCGTCGGATCCGCTCCAGCGCTTCGCCAACCGTCATGTCCGCATCCAGCAGCGGAAAATCCTTCCGCGCATGCTCGACGACCGGTGCGTCAAAATCGGGAATGCTGCTGGCAAGCTTCATCTGGTCACGCGATGAACAATGCCTTTGTTCTTCAAGATGTCGCTCGCTTCGCTGAAGTAATCACGAATATCAGACTGCTTTCCGATCCAGTCGATGTAACGCGAGATACCCTCGCCGAGATCGACGGTTGGCTTGTAACCGGCGGACCGCGCCAGAGTGGTATCGCTCGTGAGGTGGCGCATTTCCCCAGGGCGAAATTCGCCGTTGATCTCAGGCGCGATGTTGATCTTCAGAATGTCGACAAGTTGTTCCGCTATTTCGCGAATCGGTGTGCCGCAAGCGCTACCGATATTTACGGGGAGCCCATCGAGCTTGTCGGTTTGTGCCGCGAGCAAATTCGCACGCGCAATATCTTCGACGAAGGAAAAGTCGCGCGTTTGCTCGCCGTCTTCGTACAGCACTGGCGGCAAATTGTTCAGCAGGCGTGTGCAAAAAATCGCGATCACGCCGGTGTACGGATTGAAGATCGATTGGCGCGGTCCGTAAGTGCAGGAGTAACGCAGCGCGACTGTGGGAATGCCGATCTGTTTCCCCCAGAGCAAAACCAGCCTCTCCTGGTCAACTTTTGTTAACCCGTAAACGGTTTCGCCACCGACCGGCGCGTTCTCTGGCGTGGGGACGCTCTTTGTGATCGCGCCGCAAATCGGGCAGTGCACCTGCCAATCGCCGCGACGCAATTGCTCGATCGGGCGCACGGTTGGAAAGACCAATCCGTGCTTCGGACATTCGCCCGCACCTTCGCTGTAAACGGCCTGCGAGCTCGCAACGATGATTTTTTCAATCGGTAAACTTTTTTCCCGGATCACTTCAATCATCTGCGCTGTGCCGAGCGAATTCACGTGTACATATTTCGCGATCTCCGGCATGTAACCGCCGTACGCGGCTTGGTGAAAAACAACGTCGATCCCATCGAGCGCGGCTGTAATCGCATCGCGATTCCGCATGTCCCCTTGGATGAATTCCGCTTTGGGATTTATCCATGCCGGCTTTCCGCGGCGGTGCGTTTGCGGCTCGAGATTATCCAGCGCGCGCACCAGCCAACCTTCACGGACGAGAAGATCGACAACGTGCGAGCCGATCAGACCCGCGGCGCCAGTGACGAGTGCGCGTTTCATTTCATTCCATTTTGCCTTTCGGCGCTCGCCGCGGCGAGCGCCTGCTCTACAATTTCTTCTGCGCAACCAACGCTACCAGGAACTTGCGTGTACTTTGAGCAGCGCTGTCGTCCCCCGGTTCACCAAGTAATTCGTTGCACAAACGGTGAAAGCTCGCGGCGTCATCAACATCATATCCGCTCCGTAGAAGTTTGACTTCGAGTCCGATCTCGGTTGCGCGCTGAATCGTCTGGTTCAGCACGCGTTCGGTGCTCCAATCAATTTGGTCAAACAAATGCCGGTGCGGTTTGTTTCCTCCAATCAAGTAATACCCTCCGTCGTCGCTTGGACCGAGCACAACGCGATCCTCGCGCGTGCTTAGCAGTTCAACGGCTTCGGCAAAGTTTTCCGCGGGCACAGTTGGGCTGTCGGAATCGATCAGACACACCGAAGCAAAACCGCAGTTGAACAAATCCTCGACCGCGAAATAGAGACGCTCACCGAATTTCTCGCCGCGTTGAGGCAACAAACTGAAATCGGCTGGGAGAACATCGTTGTAGGCGGATTCAGCGCCGACGGGCGTGTAAACGGCAATTCCACGTACACGCGCCGTCGCCGCTTCGCTGTGCGAAGCGTAATGCTGAGATATTATTCGCGTCTTCCTTGCGTCGCCCGCAGGGCGAGGGCTACAGGCGCTCGAAATCGCAGCTGCCGTATCGCGCAGGAAACATTTGTTTAGTTCCGCGGCTTCTTCCGGCGTTAGTGGCGGGACCAACCGCGTTTTTACTCGTCCGGCTTGTGGCGCTTTGGTCATGACGGCCAATGCACAAAGACCGCGTGCGCCGCGACCGGGAAGATTTGGATCGAGAACACGAAACTGTTTCATCCGTTATCGAGATAGTTCTTCACACCACAAAAAGATGATTTGAATTTTTGTTTAGAGAATTTCTTCTTCTTAACGGCGTGAATAAAGCGGATCTGACGGGGCGGTTGCCCTCGCAAATTGGGTGCAAATGAGCTGTTGATAATATACGTGCGCTACAACGACAAACGTTCGTTGTCGAAAACAGACCGGCAGTTATTAGAGGTTATTCAAACTTATTAGCGGATTGCTCGAAGATGCTTTAACAAGGTCGGCATGCACAAAATTTTGCACGCCGCATTGATTTCGTTTTTCCTTGGTTTGCTCTGTAGGGTATCCGCCGGGGCAGATGCCGCGCCCAACAAGCCAGCGTCTAACACAGACGCCCTGCAACTATGGCAAATCCAGAAGGTGCTCGCGTCGAAGAAATACGTCGACCTTACGCACGGGTTTGCGCCTGGAATTCCGCGCTGGCCCGGTTTTCCGGATGAAACCCGCAAGACAATTTACTGGTACGATCCGCCAAAGGACGGATCCGCCGTGGAGGACAAGCGCCCCGACACTATGGGCTCCGGGTTTTTCTCAGAGCTCTTCACGCACGTCGGCCAATGGGGCACACACGTCGATCCGCCGGCACATTTCATTAAAGGCCTGCGCACCGTGGATCAGATCGACCCGAAAGAGATGCTTTTGCCGCTGGTCGTTATCGATGTGCATGAGGAAGCCCGGAAAAATCCTGATTACACGCTCACGCTCGACCGCGTGAAAAAGTGGGAGAAAGATCATGGCCAAATTCCTGCCGGCGCCTTTGTGGCGATGCGCACGGATTGGTCGAAGCGGTGGCCTGACACTGCAAAAATGGAAAACAAAGATGCGAACGGCGTCGCGCATTATCCAGGCTGGAGCCTGCCTGTGCTGAAATATCTTTACGAGGAACGCAAAATCACGGCATCAGGCCACGAAACCACCGATACCGATCCGGGGATCGCCGCGAGTAAAGACGATTACTCGCTGGAGACTTACATCCTGAGCACGAACCATTATCAAATCGAGCTGCTCACGAATCTTGATCAAGTTCCCGAAGCCGGCGCGCTAGGCGTGGTCAGTTTTCCCAAACCGAAAGGCGGATCCGGTTTTCCCGCGCGTGTGTTCGCGATTGTGCCGTAAACGCGTCGCTGCATTCCAAAATCGCGCTCGACTCAGCGAATGTGCTGCGGCGAAAATCGGGACATGAGGCTGGCTGCATTCATTGCCCTTGTATTCGCGACGAATGCTTTCGGTCAGCAGAAATCCGAGGCCACTCCTGGCGACACCGGCAGCGATTTGCTTTGGAAAAAGCTCGAGGCCCGCGTCCGAGACATCGCCGACAGGTTCGATGGCTTGATGGGTGTCGCCATTCTCGATGTGACCGATGGCCGGATTTTTTTGCATAACGGCGACCGCATTTTTCCCACTGCGAGCTCAATCAAAATCGCGGTCCTCGTGGAGTTGTATCGTCAGGACCAGGACGCGCGCTCGGGAGCTAAAGGGAAAGCAAGATTGGACGACACATACACGTTCGATCCCAAAGACCTGGTCGAAGACAGCCGAATCATGGCAGGTCTCACTGCGGGCGTGACGCATGTCACCAATCGCGATCTGGCGCAGTTCATGGTCGCTGTGAGCGACAACGCCGCTGCGAACATTCTCATCGACCGTGTGGGCAAAGATAATGTGAACGCGATGCTCCGCGGCCTTGGGCTGTCGAAAACAATGTTGCGCCGGAAAATGATCGACATCGCTGCCGCTCGGCGCGGCAATGAAAACGTCGCGACACCGGAGGAAATGGTTCGGCTGTTGGAAGCGATTTACAAAGAGAAGGTCTTAAACAAGGAAGCGACGGCGGCCCTCATTAAACAGCTTTCCACATTGAAGCAGAGTTACATCACACGTCTTCTGCCGGAGAATGTCCAGGTAGCGAACAAGCCCGGAGAATTGGAAGCAGTGCGGACGGATTCAGGTATCGTTTTCGCAGCAAATCGGCCGTTTGCTGTCAGCGTAATGACTGCTTACGACCGCGACGAGCGAGCCGCCGAGCGCGGCATTAGCGAAGTCGCTCTCGAAGCGTATCGCTACTTCGAGATGCTCGGCAAAACCTCCAAGTACGGCCGCGAATTACCGCAGATCGAAAGTAGCCCAGCCAAAAAGTAAAGGCGAACAAATGAACCGACTACTCGTCAACTCGGCGCGATGTCTGCTCATTCTAATCGCGTCGGCCTTGGTGATACTGGCGCAGGATGCCGCGAATAAGACCTATTCAACCGTCGAACTGCCCGGCAAAGCCACGGAAGTCCCCGATGGTTTTCAAGTAAGAATCGATTCGGGTACTTCCACACAAACTGACGCAAAAGGACGACGCTATGCGGCGTTCACATTCGACTTTTACGTCCCTCGCGCTGTCGGTAACACCGTTCTTGGCTCTGTGTTCTTGGAAGTTGTCGATCGCAATGGTCGCACGCTGGCGGAGGTAGCACTGGAACCTCGAAATCCAGAAAACAGACCGCCCAACTATTATCTCTTTGTCGAGCAACGCTTTGCCGCCCGTTGCTTGCTTCACTTTGAATACAAAGGTCGCCCGATGGGCAATATCGTGAAAGATTACGTTCTTCGTCTCAAGAATCACTTAACGCAGAATCAGTGAAAGCTAATAAAGCGCTGAAGGAAGATTAAAAGTTCGCGATCGCGAGGGCGCGATCGCCAGCGCGCGAGGCGCGCGCGTTTCCCGGATTACAGCAACTGATATGGATCGACATCGACGGTGACGGTGACGTCTTCGGGGAAGGGGAGTTTGTCGAGAGTTTCGCGCACAAGGCGGCTCAGGCGCACGATGGCTTCGCCGCGGATCAAAATGTGGAAACGGAATTGGCCTTGTAATTTTTCCAGTGGCGCGGGCGTTGCATCGCCCAAAATAAATTCTTCGGGCAACGCTTCGCTTAAGCGACGCTTCAAAGTTTCGGCGGAAAGTTTGGCGCGGCCTTCGTGAGCAGAACGCACGGTGATCAGGACCGCGTGTTTGAATGGCGGGAAATCGCAACGCTCGCGGAATTCCAACTCCTGCTGGAAATAGCCGGCGAAATCATGGTGGCGCGCAAATTGAATCGAGGGACTGAACGGCGTGTAGGTTTGCACGAAAACTTCACCCGACGTTTCGCCGCGTCCGGCGCGCCCGGCGACTTGGGTCAAAAGTTGAAACGTGCGTTCTCCTGCGCGGAAATCCGGGATGTGCAGCGCGAGATCGGCATTGATGATTCCGACCAACGTCACATTCGGAAAATGCAGGCCTTTCGCGATCATTTGAGTGCCGACGAGGATATCGATCTTACCAGTGCGAAAATTTCGTAGCGTTTCGCGGTATGCTTCCTTGCGGGTCATCGAATCGGCGTCCATACGGCGCACAACCGCTTTGGGGAAAATCTGCGCGACCGATGACTCCACTTTCTCGGTGCCGAAGCCGTGATAGATCAGCGCGTCTTGTCCGCAGGCCGGACATTTCTTTGGAACAGCAGCGGTATGCCCGCACAAATGACAGCTCAATCGCCCCGCGACCGCAGGCTGCCGATGAAACGTGAGGGCGACGCTGCAATTCGGACAGTTGCGCGCTTCGCCGCAATTGCTGCATAGCAGCGAGGTGGAAAAACCGCGCCGGTTCAAAAACAAAATCGTCTGCTCTCGTTTCTCGAGGCGATCGGCAATAGCTTGCGACAATCTCTCGGAGAGAATGGCGGCTTTCTTTTCCTTCCGTCGTTCCTGGCGCAGATCGACAACGCGAATGAGCGGCATCTGCTTTTGATCGACGCGCTGCGTGAGCGTGACGAGGCGGTACTTTCCGATTATCGCGTTGTGATAACTCTCGAGCGACGGCGTGGCGCTGCCTAAAACGACGATGCATTTTTCGATCTTCGCCCGAACGACTGCGACGTCGCGGGCGTGATATCGCGGCGCTTCCTCCTGTTTGTAGGTCGTTTCGTGTTCTTCATCGACAACAATGAGTCCCAGGTTCTTCAGCGGGGCGAATACCGCGCTGCGCGCCCCGATCACAATCCGGGCGCGGCCGGAATGAATCTTGTGCCATTCATCGTGGCGTTCGCCCTCGGACAAGTGACTGTGCAAAACAGCGACGGCGTCCTGTGCCTCGGCGAAGCGGCCTTTGAAGCGTTCCACCGTTTGCGGCGTAAGCGAGATTTCGGGGACGAGAACAATAGCCGTGCGTCCGTGGTCGAGCGCCGCGCGGATGGCCTGCAAATAAATTTCCGTTTTGCCAGAACCCGTGACGCCGTGGAGCAAAATCGGGCGCGCGTTTTCAGGTGCGTCGAGGGCTTGCTCGACTTCATTTAATGCGTGCGTTTGCTCTTCGTTCAGAACGAGATTCGACGTTGCGATGAACTTTTCGTCGCCATGGGGATCACGTACCACCGCTTCTTCGCGCAATTCGGCAAGGCCGCGCTTTACAAGCGCGCGCAGCGTCTGGTTATCGAGCGAGGTTTGGCGCAGGAGCTCCGCTGCGCGTATCGGTTTTTCCAGCTTCGAAAGCGCCTCCAAAAGTTCGGCCTGCCTCGGTGCGCGTCGTCGCAATTTTTCAAATTCGGCTTCGTCAATGCTGCGCGCGGGTTGCACGAACAGCTGTTTTTTCCAGCCGACTTCCGCACGCCGGATCACTTGCGGCAGCATACTGCGCATCACCGTTTCGATCGGGCAGCAATAGTAGGTACCGATCCACCGCGCCAGTTCGAGCAACTGCTCGCTCAAGACCGGCGCATCTCCGATGATCGCTTCGATGGGCCGGATGCCTTTGGCTGCGCTCTGCTCGGGGATCGCAACGACTGTTGCCAGCGCCGATTTATCCCGGAACGGCACCCGCACGCGCGAGCCGACTCCGACGCGCACGGCTAAATTTTCCGGCAGCGAATAATCGAGCTCGCGATGAATTGCCCGATCAACGATGACGCGAACGTAGCGCGTCCCATGCTCATGATTCATGCTCGTGCTCGTGCCCTTAATTTTGTAATCGGCTATTGTAGCATGACTTAAATGATACAGTTCCTTTTCAAATTGATTCTCTGCGTATTGCTGGCAATCGCTGCGGCCTTTGCTTATGTCGCAGTGAAATCGGGGGATCCGCTGTACACATTTTACGAATGGATGAGCCCGGCCCGGTTTCATCAGTACGACCGGCTTATCCGCAGCGTTGCGTTAGAACATCATCTGGATCCGATGCTGGTGAAAGCGGTCGTCTGGCGTGAGAGCCGGTTCGATCCAAAAAAGCGTGGCAGCCATGGAGAGCGCGGGCTGATGCAGGTGAGCGAACTAGCGGCCAACGAGTGGGCGCGCGAAAATAAGATCGCCGGTTTCAATCCGGATCAACTTTTCGAACCAAAGACAAATTTGGAGGCGGGCATCTGGTATCTGCATCGCGCCATGGAGCATTGGAACCATCAGTCCGATCCAACTGCTTTCGCTTTGGCGGAGTACAACGCCGGCGCGAGCCGCGCCCAGCGTTGGAGCGGTGGAAAAGGTGTTGCCGAGATCCCGGAACGCCAGTTTCTTCAAAAGATCGATTTCCCCGCAACGCGTAGATACGTCGAATCGATTATCGACCGCTACAAATTCTATCAGCGCCGCGGGCGGATGTGACGAGAGACAGCGTGCTAAATTGGGGAGTCGGCGTGCGTACTCGTTTTTCGACTTGTGCAGTAAGAATGTCTAACTAGAGTTGGCGACCTTCGTTGAGGCGAATGCGCCGCGTGTCTTACATAAGAGTTTTTGCTTTTGTTTGCGTCGTCCTGGGAGTGGCTGGCGTTGCAGGCGACCACAGGGTGTCAGCCCAGACGGCTGCGCCCGGCGCATCTCAGTTCGAAATTGGAGCCGTCAGGCATGAGACTCGCACCGAATCGCAGACTTGGTTGGAGCTTGCAAACACGAACGAATTTTCATCGGAGATTGAAACGGTTTCGCCACCGCCACCCACGCGAAGCAGTTTTATGGCAACGTGGCTCGGTGTAACGCGCGCGAAGGGATACTTGCTGGACGTGTCCATGAGCAGCTCGTTTGACAGTTTTGTCGACGGGTATCACGACCTCGACGTTGGTGACGTGACCGGGCGGGTAGTGACCGGGTTGAGCCGCGGCACGAGGTATTACTACCGGGTTCGCGCTTACGATGCCACCGGTGCGGGCAATTACTCAGAGATTATGACTGCTACGACCGTGCCGACGGTGGGATTAGTCATTCATCCGACGTTCGACGGTTCGATTACCAGCAACCCAAATGCGGCGGCCATCGAGTCGATGATTAGCCGAGCCATTTCATTTCACGAATCATTATTCACCGATCCGACCACAATCCAGATTCGTTTCCGCTATACCACGACTGCTCCTGACGGGATGCCTCTGTCAATGAGGACTCTGGCGCTCACTAACATGGTAATTTACCCGATTCCATGGAGCACTTACATCAGCGCGCTGAGAGCGGATGCAACGACCAGCAACGACACTCAGGCGAACGCAAGTCTGCCGGGCACCGCGCTCTCTGGTAACGTCAGGCCATCCAGCGCAGGCGGCAGGGCAGTGGGACTGAATACTCCGCCGGCAATGTTTGCAAACGGTAGCGTTGGGCAGGGCGGGCCGTATGACGCGATCGTGACGCTCAATTCTGCAGCACCCTATCAGTTCAACCGGCCTCCCAGCGCAAGCAGCTTCGACGCTCAGCGTGCAATCGAACACGAAGTTGATGAGGCGATCGGTCTCGGTTCGCGCCTCGGCGGAAACGGCAACGACCTTCGGCCTCAGGACTTGTTCAGTTGGTCTTCGCCTAGTAACAGAAACATCAGTACTTCCGGCACGCGCTATTTCTCGATCAATGGCGGCGTAACCAACATCGTGAATTTCAATCAGAATCCGGACGGAGATCTCGGCGATTGGTTCAGCGAGGAGTGCCCTCAGACGCATCCGTACGTGCAAAATGCTTTTGCCTGTCCCGGACAGTCTTCCGACATCTCGGCGACATCGCCCGAAGGCATTAATCTCGATGTTATTGGCTACGATCTAACTCAAACAACTCAGACAAGCCTTGGTAACATCAGCACCCGCAGCTTTGTTCAAACGGGTGAGCATGTGATGATTGGTGGATTTATTGTTCAAGGGATTGGGCCAAAGAGAGTGATCATTCGTGCCATTGGCCCTGAGCTTACGCAATACGGGATCACCGATGCGTTGGGTAATCCGAGATTGGAACTGCACAACGGGACCGGAGCATTGATTGCTAGCAATGATGACTGGCAGACGACGATACTCGGCGGGATTATCACCAGCAATCAGGTCAGCGATATTCAGAACAGCGGCCATGCTCCGACTGCAGCGAGCGAATCAGCGATCGTTGCAAACCTGCAGCCGGGAAACTACACCGCCATCGTGCGCGGTGTGAACAACGCCAACGGGGTTGCTCTGGTGGAAGTGTACGATTTGAACCCTGCCGCGAGTTCAAATCTGGGTAACATCAGCACGCGCAGCTTTGTTCAAACGGGCGAGCATGTGATGATTGGCGGTTTTATTGTCCAAGGTACTGGGACAAAGAGAGTGATCATTCGTGCCATTGGCCCTGAGCTTACGCAATATGGGATCGCCAATGCGTTGGCTAATCCGAGGTTGGAACTTCACAATCGAACTGGAGCATTGATTGCTACCAATGATAATTGGCAGACGACGATACTCGGCGGAATTATCACCAGCAATCAGGTCAGCGATATTCAGAACAGTGGCCACGCCCCGACTGCGGCAAGCGAATCGGCGATCATTGCAAACCTGCAACCGGGCAACTACACCGCGATCGTGCGCGGTGTAAACAACACCGCTGGAGTTGCTCTGGTCGAAGTCTACGATTTGAATTAATAGCCGCATCGACGACGGCGTAATTCAGGTTTAACCGTCTTGGTGATGACCAAGGAGGAAATCGCCGGCGTTCTGGAGCAGATCGCAACGCTCCTGGAGTTGAAAGCCGAAAATCCGTTCAAGATCCGGGCGTATACGAATGCAGCGCGCGCGATCGAAACGTTTGGCGCGAATGTATCGAATTTTCAGGACGAAGAAGCCGTCGCGAAAATTCCAGGAATTGGAAAAAGCATCGCCCTGAAGATCAAGGAGTTGGCCGAAACCGGGTCGCTTAACTATTTCCGGGAATTGAGCGCAGAATTTCCGCCGGGAATTCTGGAATTGTTTTCACTGCCCGGGCTTGGCGCGAAAAAGATCAAGGCACTCCACGACAGGCTTGGAGTCAGTTCGATCGCGCAGTTGCAAAAGGCATGCGAAGAGGGGCGGGTCGCGGGGTTGGCGGGTTTTGGCGAAACAACACAGCAAAAGATTTGTGACGCCATCGCCAGACGCGCATCGCACGTAGGTTCCTTTCAATTCGGCCAGGTAGCAGCTGAGGCTGAAGCGCTGCGCTCAGATCTGGCTGCGCACGAAGCAGCTTTGCAAGTTGAGATCGCCGGGAGTTATCGACGGCGAAAAGAAATCGTCCACGATCTCGATTTGCTGGTGGCAACAAAGGAACCAGAAACCGTTACGAAATTTTTCGTTTCCCATCCGCTGGTCGAATCCGTCATCGCTCAAGGCCCGACCAAATCGAGCGTGCGGCTGCGTTCGGGAGTGCAGTGCGATCTGCGAGTGGTCACAACGGCAGAATACCCGTTTGCGCTTGCTTATTTCACAGGGAACAAAGAACACAACATCGAGATGCGCAGCCGCGCGTTGCAGCGGGGTTGGACACTCAACGAATATCGGCTCGCTCCGCTTCCCATCGAAGGTAGGGGCGGTTCACCTGAACCGCCTGCGGCGCAGGGGCGAGTCGGGCGATTGAAGTCAATCGCCCCTACCAGCAACCCGAAAGCGAAGAAGAAAAAATCGCCAGGCAAAATTCCGAGTGTCCGGGACGAAGCCGACTTGTATCGCGCGGTCGATCTCGATTTTATCCCGCCGGAGCTACGGGAAAACTGCGGCGAATTCGAAGCGGCCGAACAGCATTCCCTGCCAAAACTCATCGAGAAGGAAAATCTGCGCGGCACGTTTCATTGCCACACGGTGGCGAGCGACGGCCACAACACACTCGAAGAAATGGCCGAAGCCGCCCGCGAACTTGGGCTGGAGTATCTCGGTATTGCCGATCACAGCCGCAGCTCCGTTCAAGGCCACGGGATTGCTGCCGAAAAGTTGCTCGAGCAAGTCGCCGCGATTCGGAAACTGAACAAGACATTCGACGGATTTCGTTTATTTGCCGGAGTCGAATGCGATATTCTGCGCGACGGATCGCTCGATTTTCCCGATGAGGTGCTGTCGCAACTCGACTACGTCGTCGTGTCAGTTCATTCCGCTTTCAATTTGAGCGAATCCGAGATGACCCAGCGCTCGATCTCGATTGGCGCTGGTGGCCATTAGCCAAACAAAAAGGCGTCAAATGCGTGATCAATCCAGATGCTCACCGCACAGAGCGATTACAAGATTTGTGGTTCGGCATCGGTATCGCGCGCAAAGGCTGGCTCACGAAAGACGATGTGGTCAATTGCTTGCCGATCGGGAAAATTGAAAAAGCGCTTCGTGCAAAATCCGAAAGGTAGGGCGTGATCGCCGAGCGCGCCGAAATTCACTCAAGCCTTCTCTCTTTGCGGCATAAACATGGTCAGGCATTTGCAGGCGCCGCCGGCTTTAATGAATTCGGTCATCGGCAACGCGTGACAGCGGTAGCCGCGCTCTTGCAACTTGGTCACGAGCTGGGGCGCCCCTTCGGGCAAAACGATGTCGCGATCGATCACGACGGCGTTACATGAAAAGTGCATTGCTTCTTCCGGTGCGACATCGATCAAATCCGTAGCGTGCTCGCGGATGGCGCGCTGGCCGTATTCATCGAAGGCGGCTGGAAACCAAAATGCGCCACCGTCCGGCAGCGGACAAAAACAGGTATCAAGGTGGTAAAAACGCGGATCGACAAGTTCCACCGAGATCGCAAGGCAACCGAGCATTTCTGCTATGGCGCGATGCGATTGAATGTCGGAACGAAATTTGTAACCGCAAAAGAGCGCTTCGTTGCCGAAGAGCGCGTCGCCTTCGCCTTCGAAGTAAAGTTTCTCCGGCAGCCAATCCACTTCGTAACCGTGTTGCTCCATCCATTTGGCAAAAAACGGTTGTTCGCCGGCGCGTTCTTTGTGGCGGAAATTGCTGGGGATGAATTTGCGGCCAACCGTCAGCCCGGCGTTGGCAGTAAAGACCATGTCGGGCAGTCGCGGCTGCGGCGCGATCAGATGAACCTTGCAAAATTTGGAAAGCGTCGCGTGCAGTTGTTTCCATTGGTCCTGGACGATCGCCGTTTCGGCACCGCGGGCGACGCTCATCCAGGGATTGATCTCGTACTCGATGCCGTAGTAATCCGGCGGACAAAGAAGCAGCTCGCGCATACGACTTTTAAATCTACTCGCCAGCGCAGGATTCACTAGAACTCACCTCATACATAGCGCTGTCATGTTGAGCGAAGCGAAACGTGGTCTGGCCTAATTTTGTCGGGCACCGCTTCCAAATCGATCCGAGATTCTTCGCTTCGCTCAGAATGACACTATGATGTTGTGAGGCGATCGGCGAGTTCCCGCAGAAATGGTTCTACGTCCGTGATCATGCCGATTGACTGTAACGGCTGTTGTTCGACGACTCGCTCGACACGGACGCAGGCGTGCATGATCCCGCTGGTCAGCAGATTTTTCTCAACAGCTGCGGCAACGCCGCCGACTTGGCGAATCACGTTGACCGCGCGCATAACGTTCTCGCGTCCGCCGCGCGCGAATGCCAGGTCGAGGCTGATACCCAAAGAAGTGCCGAACAATGCCCGTTCCACGTCGTAACCGGCAAATGGATTTCCGGCGAAAAGTCGATCAACATAACCTGCCTCGATGAGGCGCACCAAATGTTGACCGGCACCGGTCCGCACGATCGCCGGGCCGGCCACCACTGCGATTTTGCCTTTGGCCTTGCGAGCGCGTCGCAGTTCCTCAGCCAGTTCGCGAATAATGGCCGATTTCGGCTCATCAGCATCGATGATCGTGTTGATGAATTGAAAAATATCCGTGCGCGACGTCGCGCGTTGCACCGGCACTACGCGCACACCCTGGTGGCCAATGACGATTTCGTCGCCTTTATGAACGTCGAAGAATTTTACGGCTCGCGCGGCGCGTCGTTTTCGGTTTACTGCGATTGCGGTGTCCATCATGGTAGGCCGCACCTCGATCTCCTTGCCGTCTATGCGGACGAAGGTTTGCTGGTTCGTCATCACATAGAACTCGGGCGGGAAAACGCCGTCCGCCGGAGCCGGAGCTAGCTGTGCGTCTGTGCGTACGGCGACTTCGGCGCCGTGCTGCCGCAGTCGCAAGATTAGTTCATCCAGCGCGTCGCTTGTTTCCGCCGAGACCTCGATGCGCGCAAAGCTTTGGTCTGCACGCTTTTGGCCGATCGTGATCTCGCCGATCTTGAAATGAGCGCCGTGGGTTAAAATTTGATCGAGCACCTTCGGCAAGATGAGCGAATCAATGATGTGACCGCGTAACTCGATCGTCTCCGAAAACATCGACAAAGTTTAGCCAAGGAAAAGCACCGCGCCAGTGAGCCGAAATGTGTGGTGGCGCTTGGGCCGATGGGTTGATTTCATACATAAGCGTTTGACACAACCGCCTCTACAACGAACAAGATCAATATGGAGAAACCAACCGCGCGGGGCCCTTCGCCCGGCCGCAAGGCTATTCACGCATTACGGGCAAGACTGAATCGTAAACCCAAGCGGCCGCCACCGCTGCCGTTGAAGAAAAAGATTTCGAACGCGGATCGGACGGTTAGTCGCTAGACTGGAAAAGATGCACAACGAGTTGCCAGCTCTCGCCGCCAAGATCGGGCAGAGACTTTCAATAAGCTCCGAGTATGTCGTCACCCAGCCTGCGGAGTTGCGGGTTCTGCGGGACATCTCGGAAGGGGAAATCCATGAATTCGCAAAGAGCCATGGCTGGCGCATTATTCGCCGCCTCGGCGGACGGCAAATCGAGTTCTACAATGATGCCAGTGTGCGCGCGCTGTAGCTGGGATCGGTGATCCCGCTGGTGGATCGCGACAATTAGGTCGCATCAATGCCGTCCGCTAGAGCAATGCTGGACAGCGGCGTCCAGTTGGCTTACCAAGTGGCGCGTTTCAAATGGAAGCGGCGAAGATTTATTTCATTATTTTTGGCCTGCTCACGATCATCGGCGGCATTATCGGCTACTTTAAGGCCGGCAGTGCGGCGTCGATTATTGCCGGGGCGATCACAGGGGTCTTGCTGCTCGTAGCGGCATTTCTTTTGCCTGAACACCGCGTCGCCGGATTAGCGACTGCGCTCATTATCTCGGTTTTGCTGGCTGGGCAGTTCCTGCCGAAATTCTTTCGTACCGGCAGAATCATGCCTGCTGGCATGATGTCAGTGCTGAGCGTGATCGGGATTATTGCAGCGATCGTCGTCTGGGTCAGAAAGTAATCGTGTGGGAAAAATTCGCCTTCGTACGTGGCGGCGGTTGGTTCTGGTTCTGTTCGCCGCGATTTTCGCCGCGATTGTCTATCGCTGGATCTCGCTTGAGCGACTGCAACGCTTCGCGCCCATTGAGATATCCGAAACGCCGACGCCGGCACCGACGGCAACCCGGTCGCCGGTGATCGCGGGGAAGTTGGACACCGCAAAACTGTTCAACGGCATCACACTTCACTCCACGGTTGAGACGACTCCCGGCGCAGATGCTACGACCGAACGCACCCAACCCGAGAGTTACGTATTGGATCTCAAGCTGCTGGCGCGTGTACCCTCGCCAAACAAAACGATCGACGAACTGGCGAAAGTCAGCCCCCAATTACCAACGCTTTTACCTGGTTTGACCTCGATGTTGTCTGCTGAATCTGTTTCGCCGCTGTTTACGCAGCTTTACGACACGAAAGTCAGAATGCTGCGCGAGAATCTTGGCCGTCTCGATTTGCTTTTGTCGCGGCATAACTTTTTCGATTGCCAGACCGTTCTACAGCTTCAGCATCCCGAAACCCATCGGAAAGCGCTTCTCCTCCAGGCGGAGATGGATGTGGACGCCGATGGCTCCGATTCCGATCGCCTGCCTGCTGGTACCGGTGCACCGGCGAATTTTAAGCCAGCCACCAGTTATCGTTGGGAGAAGAAAACCGACGCGCCCAACCCGTACCTCTCCGGGACTGAACAGCGATTGAAAAGCGCGGAAGACGAGTACGTGCTGGCAAGTACCGCGCCCGCGCGCAAACGCGAGCTGCGCAACGCAATCGCGGAATTGCGCGCCGAGATTGGCACGCTGAAAAAGTTTAGTTTCCTGATCGGCGCGACCGATCCGTTCATCGTGGTGCCGGGCACGTTTACCCGTGGCCCCGATCCGGTTAAAGTGGGCGATTACGCGCTCGTGGTTTTCGGCGATGCGATTTACCCTGTGATCGTCGGAGATGTCGGTCCCAACAATAAAGTCGGCGAGGCGTCGCTGCGCATCGCAAAAGAACTCAACGCGCTTGCAACAGCCTACAATCGGCCGGTGAGCGATTTGAACGTGAGTTACATTATTTTCCCGGGAACGGCCGAGAAGCCATTTGGTCCTCCTGACTTGGACAAAATCCACACGCGTTGCGAAACGCTGGTAAAAGAGATCGGCGGCGCGAGCGTGCCGTTGCATCGTTGGGAAAACATTATCCCTTCCCCCACTCCCACCCCGACTCCGAGTCCTTCGCCGTCTCCGAGCGGGACGGCGTCTCCTTCGTCAACTCCTTCAGGAACAGCTTCTCCTTCACCGTCGGCGACGTTCGCATTTCGGCTTGCCAGCCCCGCAGCAACGGCATCGCCTCGTGCAACGCTCACGCCGGCGAGTTCACCCGCGGCAACCCGAAATCCTCACAGCAAACGGAAGCCGTGAATCCCGGAAAGCCCATCGCACAGGCTAGCTACAACGAATGCCTGGATCTGATGCATAGGGTGATGGCGTACCGTCACGAACCAATTCATTCGGAGTTGATGAAGATCCGTGACAAATACTCCATGCTCCATCTGGACGTGCTGATTTTGATTTATCATTTCGCGAAGCTTTGCTCCGGCGCGATTCTCGAGATCGGCGCGTTTGTTGGGGGAGCAACAATTGCGGCAGCGTTCGGCGTCCGCGATTCAGATCAGAGGAAGAAATTGATCGCGGTCGAACCCGGCGGCAGCGTGAAACACAAACGGCTCGGCACTCGTAATATCTTGCGCGACTTGGAACGCAATCTCGCCAGGGAGCGTGTGGCGAATATGGTCACTCTGGTCAAGGGAAAGTCGTTTAAGCCGGAAACGATGTCGATTGTCCGTCAAGCACTCGCTTCGGATCAAGTCGGGCTGTTAATTCTCGATGCCGATGCTGCCAAACGCAGAGACATCGACTGTTATCGCGACAAATTTTCCGAGGGAAGCTGGATGGTGATCGACGACGTATACGGCGCTGATGCCAACGAAAAGATCACACCAAGCCGCGCGGACGTGGATGCATTAGTGGCGGAAGGTTTGTTGAATCCGCTGGGATTTTACGGCTGGAGCACATGGATCGGACGCTGGCGCGGACGCGATTCGTCGTGAACGCGTCACTCCGTACGCGCGATCACACTTCCTCCGGTCCCACCACCAGATGAATCACGCCGTTCGGCGCGGAGATGAAGAAGCCGTTGAAATCTTCGCGCAACTGCTCGACTTCGTCGCGGCGCGACACGCCGTGAACTTTTAAGAATGACGCGGCTGCTTCGGTGTCGTTGGTTTCCAATTCCAGCCAGACATCGGGATGACTCAGGTTCGGCACGCTATCGATCCAGAGCCGGTTCGGGCCGAATTGAAAAATGCAGCCGTCCTTTTCCTCCTCTATCAAAGGCAGCCCCAGGGTGTCGCGATAAAAGGCAACCGTTTGCTCGTACGTGTGGCTCGGGCACTTGATCGCGATGTTCGCGCCGCCGGAAAACTGCGGCCCTTCGAGTTTGGCAACCACTAGCGATCACTCCTCGCCGGTACCGCCCGGCTCGGTCATTTTGAGGGGATCCAGTGCGCGCTCGAGTTCGTCTTCGGGCAAGATCTTTTTCTCTCGCGCAATCTCACGAACCGTTCGTCCGGTCTTGGCGCTCTCCTTGGCAATTTCCGCTGCGCGATCGTAACCGATCTTAGGCGAGAGGCTGGTTACCATGGCCATCGAAAGCTCCACCAGTTCGCGGCAGCGCTCCTCGTTCGCCACGATGCCTCGTACGCATTTCTCGGTGAAGATATCCACCACGTTCGCCAGCAACCGGATGGATTCCAAAATGTCGTGCGCCATCACCGGCATCATCACGTTCAGCTCGAAGTTACCGTTCGCGCCTGCCCAGGTGATTGTCACGTCGTTGCCGATCACTTGTGCACACACCATCATGAGCGATTCGGCCATCACTGGGTTTACTTTTCCCGGCATGATCGAGCTGCCCGGTTGCGTGGCAGGCAATTGAATTTCGCCGATGCCGCACCGCGGCCCGCTGCCGAGCCAGCGAATATCGTTCGAAATTTTGAAGAGAGTTACGGCGATAGTTTTTAAATGGCCGCTCGCCTCGACGACTGCGTCCTTGCCGCCTTGGGCTTCGAAATGATTTTTCGCTTCGTAGAATGCGATGCCGGTGCGCTGTTTGACGTGGTCCAACACTTTTTTGGGAAAATCGATATGGCGATTCAAACCGGTGCCGACTGCGGTTCCGCCGAGCGCAACCTCGCGCAAAGCTTCGATCGCTTTCTCTGCACGCGTCATGGCGTACGCGACCTGCTGCGCGTAGCCGGAGAATTCCTGTCCGAGTCGCACTGGCGTCGCGTCCATCAAGTGCGTGCGCCCAATCTTCATGACGTGCCAGAATTCTTTGGCCTTGGCTTCGAGCGCGCCGTGCAATTTTTCCAGAGCCGGAATCAAATGGTTCTTCAATTCCTCGGCGGCGCTGATGTGAATCGCCGAGGGAATCACGTCGTTGCTCGATTGCCCCATGTTGACATGATCGTTGGGATGAACCGGGTCGTGCGATCCGATCGATTTCCCTGACAGTTGCGCCGATCGGTTCGCGATCACTTCATTCGCGTTGGTGTTGGTGCTCGTGCCCGAGCCGGTCTGAAAAATGTCGAGCGGAAAATGGTCGTCGAGTTTTCCTTCGGCGACTTCTTCGGCCGCCTGTGCGATCGCCGCTGCTCGGTTAGCGTCGAGCAAACCTAAATCCTGGTTTGCCTTCGCCGCCGCCCACTTGATTAAACCCAGCGCGCGAATGAATGGCCGCGGAAATCGGTAACCGCTTACCGGAAAATTCAAAACCGCGCGATGCGTGGATGCGCCGTGGAGAGCATTCGCGGGCACGGTCATCTCGCCCATCGAATCTTTTTCGATTCGCGTCCGTTTTTCCGTCATGCCGAACGCTCTGCGCCAACGCCGGCGAGGCGCGAACGGCTTTTCGTAGACGTGCGTCCAGCGTGTTGTGCGGACGGTATTTTGTGAAATACCGTGATAAACATTGGCGGGATATTTTGCAGAAAATATTCCGATTCGTCGCGCTGGAAAACGGTGGCGTGCTGCCTCAGCTCATTGGTGACCTGGTAAATGATAAACTTGCCGTCCGGCTTAAGAGCATCGTATGTCTTTCGCAGCAGTGCGCGCTTCTTCTCGATCTTGAGAATGCTGAACGGAATGCCGGAGAGAATGTAATCGCACGAAGCGAATCCGCGGCGTTTCAGCTCATATGGCAACGAGGCCGCATCGCCATGAATCACATGCACGCGTCGATCGCCTGCAAATTGCCGTTCCAGTGCTCTTGCCAGCTGCGCGTCGAGTTCAAACAGGAGCAAATGCGAATCCGCAGTCATCCGTCGGGCGATCTCACGCGAGTGCACGCCTTCGCCAGGGCCGTACTCCGCGATCACGCGCGGCTGGGTAAAGTCCATTTTGCTGGCGACACGTTCCACCATCGCCTTAGAGCTGGGTACAATCGACGCGATTTGGAACGGACGCTTCAGAAAACGCTTGAAAAAAAGTGTGCTCACGGGGAGTGAAATGTTCGTCTGAGGTGTTCTGGTTGTCCAGTATCGATCTGATCTGTGACCAGCGCCTGTGATTAGTTCTCCTGTCTTGACTGATTACTGATCACCAATCAGTTATCACTTCTGACTTCCACGCGCGGTTAGCTCAGTGGTAGAGCACTACCTTGACACGGTAGGGGTCAGAGGTTCGAACCCTCTACCGCGCACCACTTCCTAAGCATGTCTCGCGGATTTACACTGTTCGCTCTCCCGATCACGATTTTCTTAGGGCAGGCGAGCCTCTTCGCCGCTGTTGTCGAAGAGAAAGATTCTGAACGGCCCAGCATCTCAGAAGAAGAGGCAGTGCGACTAGCGATATTCACGCCTGCACCACATTACCCATATAAGGCAGCGGGTTGGTGCTGCTTGTGGTTAATAGGCAGACCGGGTACGTCACATCGGCGCGAATGCTAAAGAGTACCGGACATCAGATTCTCGACGACGAAGCCCTCAAAGCTTATCGCGCTTGGCGTTTTAGGCCAGGCGCTGTATCCGCAGTCAGGATTCCAGTGACGTTTACATTAAACTTCCGCGAATTTGCGCGAGCTAAGGGACACAGCTTGTGGCTGCAGAATGCCACGTATTGGCTCCTCCCAGAGTACCCTCGCGCCGCTCACGAGAAGGGTCTAACCGGAAAGGGCCTAGCGGTACTAAAGATTGATCCGAGGAACGGCTACGTCACATCCGCTTCAATGCTTAAAAGCACGGGACATGCAATCCTCGACAGCGCAGCTATCTTGGCGTTTCGGCAGTGGCGCTTCAGACCAAGAAGTGTGACAACAGTTGAGGTTCCAATTCAATTTACGTCACACGGTGTGTTCTATTAGTACTCGCATGCCCAGCTCATCTAAAATTTTGAAAAGTGCAGTCGCTGCTGCGAGAGAAACGCTGCAATCAGTTCTCGAACTTGATGCGCAAGTCAGCAGGTCCGCAGATCTGATCGATCAATGTTTGCGCGCAGGAAACAAACTGCTTGTTTGCGGCAACGGCGGCAGCGCGGCCGATGCATCGCATTTTGCGACAGAACTTGTGGTGCGTTTTGCCAAAGATCGTCGCGCTCTTCCGGCGATTTGTCTCACGAGCGATAGCGGAATTCTCACCGCCGCTGGGAACGACTATGGTTTCGATGAGATCTTTGCGCGTCAGGTGGCGGCGCTCGGTGCTCCGGGCGATGTGCTTATCTGCCTGACCACTTCCGGTAAATCTAGGAATGTGATTCGCGCATTGCAAGAAGCGAAAATGCGCAAATTAAGAACGATCGCGTTTCTCGGGCGCGATGGCGGATCAAGCATTGGCATTGCTGATATTGATCTTTTGGTCAAAAGCGATTCCACGGCGCGAGTTCAAGAGGCCCACCAGCTTCTGCTTCACGTGCTATGTGAAATTATCGAGGCTCGGCTGGAGAAACTGTAGCCGCTTCGCTGTGCGAAGCGCGAGCGTGACGTCTCAGATACGCGCGTTGGTTGCGTCGCCCACATGGCGACGGCAAGTTATTACTCCGATTTCTTCAGCAACCGTTCGCGCTCGCGATCCAACTGCCGCCGCTCACTTGCGGTGAGGCTTCCAATTCCAAACTTGGAAATTTTGTCGAGGATCGGATCGATTGACGTGTAAACGTCTTCCGATTCTGAGCGGCTGCCGCTGGTGCGCGCTCGTGGTTTCGGGAGGACATGATACTTCGGCTTGGAGGCAAAGCGCGCTTTAAAGGCATTCCACCAGGCGAGCTCCGGGCCGGCACCATTCAATTCGACGAAAAGGAATGCGACACCAATGCTCGTCCAGAGCACCATCAGGTCGCTCCAAGCGTGATAAGCCAGCAATTGAAAGGTGTAAACGGCGGCCAGAATCAGCGCGATCCACTTCGCCATGATCCGCAGCAACAATTCGACACGCGGATAGATCGTGGCAAACGCAATGAAGATTCCAAAGTGCAACTCGGGCGAACCGGCAATTGCGCACCGTTCCCAGAGTCCCCAGATCGTTAGTAGCGCTGCCGGTGTGACCAGCAAAAAAGCATAGAGTGCGATGTACGCGCGCCGGCCCAGAAAACGTTCCACTTCTCGCCCGAAAACAAACAGAAGATACATCTCGACGGCGAACCAAAGCAGCCCCGATGGAGCATGAACGAAGGCATAGGTAAACAGCCGCCACACTTGCCCGCTGGACCAGATCGCAGCACTATCAAATTGCAGCCAAAGCAAAACAGACCCGGCTCCGAATGCTACCAGAATCGCGGCGAGAATTGCAGCCGCCACGTGCACCCCGACGAGCATCGTGGTCACATCGACAGGATACCGACCCATCCACGCAACCGGCCGATAATCATCGGACGTGGTCACCCCGAACATATTTCAATTAATGCCGCTCACAGTTCTTGCGCAAGTGAAACGAGAGATGGCGTGATCTCACATTTGGTCATTCGTATTTCCTTCGGTATTCGTCCGTGTGCGCCGTGGCGCTGTAGCCTCGACGAAGGCAGATTCGTGGTTAAACTGGACGGTTTCGTTCGATGAAAAATCTCGCGCCCGCCATATTTCCGCCGAAGGGGATCGGTGACGCAAAGCCGTCCAACAAGGCAGTGCTCGATTGGGTGCACGAGATTGCGACGCTGACACAACCCGAGAACATTTTCTGGTGCGACGGCTCGGAGCGCGAGCACGAGTTTCTGATCGCTGAGTCGCTCAAGCAAAACGTCCTGATCGAGCTGAATGAGAAGAAGGTCCCGCGCTCGTATCTGCACCGGTCTAGTCCGAACGACGTCGCGCGTGTCGAGCAGTTCACTTTTGTCTGCACGCCAACAAAAGAGGAAGCAGGGCCGACAAACAATTGGGCTGAGCCGGGAGAAACCTACGCGAAACTTCGGGAGCTGCTCAGCGGCGCGATGCGCGGGCGCACGATGTTCGTCATTCCCTACATGATGGGACCGGCGGATTCGCCGCTGACCAAGATCGGTTTCGAGATCACCGATTCCAAATATGTCGTGCTCAGCTTGAGGATTATGACACGCATGGGCGAGATCGCACTCAAACGGCTCGGCAATGATCCGAGTGCAGAATGGAATCGCGGCGTGCATTCATTGCTGGATGTGAATCCGGAGCGCCGGTTCATCTGTCATTTTCCGCAGGACAACACGATCATCTCAGTCGGCTCAGGCTATGGCGGCAACGTTTTGTTGAGCAAGAAGTGCCTCGCCTTGCGTATTGGCTCCTATCTGGCGCGCAAACAAAATTGGATGGCGGAGCACATGCTGATCCTTGGCGTGGAATCGCCGGAAGGGCGCAAGCATTACGTGGCTGCCGCGTTCCCGAGCGCATGCGGCAAGACGAATTTCGCGATGCTCATTCCGCCCGCACATTTCAAAGGTTGGAAGGTGACCACGGTTGGGGATGACATCGATTGGATGCGAATTCGTGACGGGCGTTTGTACGCAGTCAATCCGGAGAACGGCTATTTCGGTGTAGTGCCCGGGACGAGCTATAAATCGAATCCGAACGCGATGCGATCGATCGCGCACGATACAATTTATACCAACGTGGCTCTCACCAATGACGGCGACGTATGGTGGGAGGGCAAAGATGGCGACCCGCCCGCGCACGCCATTGACTGGCGCGGAAACGACTGGACACCACAATCAAACGAAAAAGCCGCGCACCCGAATAGCCGGTTCACGACGCCAATGCGCAACAATCCTGCGCTTGACCCCGACGTCGAGAAAGGTGAAGGCGTGCCGATCAGCGCGATCATTTTCGGTGGCCGCCGGAGCGATACCGTGCCGCTGGTTTATCAGGCTTTCGATTGGAACCACGGCGTATATTTAGGCGCGACCATGGCTTCGGAAACTACCGCAGCCGCCACCGGTGCCGTAGGGCGAGTGCGGCGCGATCCAATGGCGATGCTGCCCTTCTGCGGATACAACATCGGCGATTACTTTCAACACTGGCTCGATATTGGAAAGCAACTCACCAATCCACCGCTCATCTTTAACGTGAATTGGTTTCGCAAAGGCACAGACGGAAAATTCCTCTGGCCCGGCTTCGGTGAAAACATGCGCGTGCTCAAATGGATCATCGACCGGTGCGAGGGAAGCGGTGGCGCACTTAAGTCGCCGATCGGCTGGCTGCCCAGCCCGCACGATCTCGATCTGGCCGAGCTGGACATCGATCACAATGCCGTTGATGAACTCCTTGGCCTCGATCACGAGGAATGGCAAAAAGAGATCGCTGCGCACAAAGAGTTTTTCGATTCGTTAGGCGGCGTGGTGCCGGAAGAATTGCAAAAACAGCGCGAGCAACTAGCGGCAGGGTTTGATCTGTAGCCGTCGCCCTAAGGGCGACGTGTCCCGGACTGTGGTCGAGGAGAAATGCGCTTCGCACAGCGAAGCGGCTACAGAAATTTGCGAACCGCCGCACAATTTGGAACTGTCTCCCGTGGGTTCGAAGATCGGGAACAAAGAGCGGGTTATTACGGTGGCGCGGAATGATTGCATCCAGATTCGGGGCGCACGCCAGAACAATCTCAAAGGGATCGACGTCGATCTTCCGCTGGGAAAATTGACCGTCATCACCGGCCCCAGCGGCAGCGGCAAATCGAGTCTGGCCTTCCAGACAATTTACGCTGAAGGCCAGCGACGTTACGTCGAAACCTTCAGTCCGTATATGCGGCAGTTCCTCGATCGAATGGACAAGCCGCGCGTTGACGATATCCGCGGCATCCCGCCCGCAATCGCCATTGAGCAGTCGAACCCCGTCAAGACTTCGCGCTCGACCGTCGGCACAATGACGGAGATCAACGATTATTTAAAACTTCTCTGGCCTCGTGTCGCGCAAGCGTTTTGTCCGAGTTGCGGTCGTGAAATTCGACCGGAAACAGCGCAATCGATTGCGGAACAGGTTCTGCGCGACTGCGTCGGCAAAAATATTCTCATTACATTCTGGGTCGCAGTTCCCCCGAAAACGGAGCCGCGGAAGTTTTTCGATTTCCTCCAACAGCAAGGATACTTGCGTGTTTGGATCGACAACAAAGTCGTGCGCGTGGACGAGCCGAATCCAAAAACCAAAAGACTCGGCGCGCGTGTGCAGGTCGTTCAGGATCGCATCGCGATCACTGGAGAAAATCGCACGCGATTGGTCGAAGCAATCGAGACCGCGCTGCGCTTTGGCAAAGGTCAGGTGAACGTAATTCCTGTGGAGGCAGGCGTATCGCCTGCGATCTCAAAGCTCACAACCGGCAACGCCGACACTACAGTTCTTCCCTTCTCGACGGGTTGGCACTGTGCCTGGTGCGATTTGGACATTCGCCCGCCGACAGTCGGCCTTTTCAGTTTTAATAATCCGCTCGGGGCGTGTCCGGACTGCCGCGGATTCGGCCGAACGATCACGATTGATTTAAACAAAGCGATCCCTGACCGCAGCCTCAGCATTAAACAAGGCGTGGTGCGCGTTTTTCGCGGCGCCGAGTTTGGTGAATCACAGAAGGATTTGCTCCGCGCGTGCGCCCGCGAAGACATCGATATTAACGTGCCGTTCGAGGAATTACCCAAGGTCGATCAGGATTTCGTAATCGAAGGAGAGAGGCGATCAGGCGAATACACCGACGAAGACTATGAGCACGATCGCTGGTATGGAGTGCGCGGTTTTTTTCGCTGGTTGGAAAGCAAGACTTACAAAATGCACGTGCGCGTTTTGCTCAGCCGCTACCGCGCATACGTCACCTGTCCTAAATGCAATGGCGGACGCTACCAGCCCGAAGTGCTAAATTACAAATGTAGTGCGACCGTCCCGGTTGCAAGGGGCAGAATTGGCAAGCCGGAGGCATGCGCTACCTTAACCCTGCCCGAATTCCAGGGGCTTTCGATTTCCGACGCTCGTGATCTTCTGCGCACGATCGAAGGTTCGCCTGACGACAAAACAGCGCAGATGCTGCGCGACGAAATTTGCGCGCGCCTCAATTATCTCTGCGAGGTCGGCGTCGGTTACCTCACGCTCGACCGGTCCACGCGCACGTTGAGCGGCGGTGAAGTGCAGCGCGTAAATCTCACCACGTGCCTCGGCGCTTCGCTGGCAAACACTCTTTTTGTGATGGACGAACCGAGCATCGGATTACATCCGCGCGATGTTGGTCAATTGGTGCGCGTGATGCACGATCTCCGCGACAAAGGCAACACCTTGCTGGTTGTCGAGCACGAGGAACAAATCATCCGTGCGGCGGACAATTTGATCGATCTTGGCCCGGGCCGCGGTGAGCACGGCGGCGACTTGGTTTGGAATGGCACGCTGGACGAATTTATCTCGCGCGATGGTTTGCGATTGGGGAGCGCGGGCGCCTCGCCCGCACTGGCACGCGCCTCGCGGGCCAGCGGGAAAGCTTTTGGCGAGCCGCCGAAAACAGCGGGCGAGAGCGCCCGCGCTCCCGAATCACTGACGCGCGATTATCTTACGAGGCGTAAGTCCATCCCGCTTCCAAAAACGCGGCGAAGGTCGGGCTCCTGTATAAAGATTCTCGGCGCGCGACAGCACAATTTGAAAAATATCGACGTCGAGTTGCCGCTCGGAATATTCACGTGTGTAACTGGAGTTTCCGGGTCCGGCAAATCCACTCTGATTCACGATGTGCTGTACCGAAATCTGCTGCGCGCCAAGGGACAATCCTCAGATCAGGAAACGGGCGCATGCAAATCGATCACCGGCACGCACCGAATCGGCGATGTGGTGATGGTAGATCAGTCACCGCTAGCTCGCACCCCGCGTTCAACTCCGATTCTTTATCTCGGCTTGTTTGATCAAGTCCGCGAATTGTTCGCCGCGCAACCGGAGGCGATGGCGCAGGGACTGACCGCAGGCACCTTTTCGTTTAACTCCGGTAACGGGCGTTGCGAACGTTGCTCGGGCACGGGTTACGAAAAGATCGAGATGCAATTCTTGAGCGATCTTTATGTGCGCTGCGCAGAATGCGAAGGCAAACGTTTTCAGCCGCACGTGCTCAAGGTGCGCCTGCGCGAGAAATCGATTCACGACGTTCTCGAATTAACCATCAGCGAAGCCATCCAATTCTTTGCGCAAGCCGACGAAGATTGCGGCGCGCGAATTTCCGACGGGCTCAAAGTACTCGACGAAGTCGGGCTTGGTTATTTGCGGTTGGGTCAGCCGTTGAACACCCTGTCCGGCGGCGAATCGCAGCGGCTAAAATTAGTGGGACATTTATCGGACGCTTCCGGCACCCGCAATTTGTTCATCTTCGACGAGCCAACCACAGGACTGCATTTCGACGATGTGGCGATGCTGCTGCAATTGTTCCAACGCCTTGTGGATCGCGGGCATTCGCTTGTGGTGATCGAGCACAATCTGGAGGTGATTAAGAGCGCCGATTGGATCGTCGACCTCGGCCCCGAAGCTGGTGATGCCGGTGGTGAAGTCGTCGCCACCGGGACACCAGAACAAATTGCGCAAGCCGAGAACTCGCATACCGGAAAGTTTCTCCACGGCGTGTTGGGGAGCGCGGGCGCCTCGCCCGCAGTCCGAGGCGCCCCGCCTCGGATTCACAGCGCACGATATGTTGATGACGATGGCGAATTTGCTTTACGTGCCGCAGAAGAATCATTCGACGAGGCGTCGAATGCAGCGGGCGCGGCGCCCGCGCTCCCCAACGGAAAAACGAACGGCGCGATTCATATTCACGGCGCGCGAGAGCACAATCTCAAGAACATCGATCTGAAAATCCCGCGGGAACAACTAGTGGTCATCACCGGATTGAGCGGCTCCGGCAAATCGACGGTTGCGTTCGACATCCTATTCGCTGAGGGGCAACGCCGGTTTCTCGACAGCATGTCGCCGTATGCGCGGCAATTCGTGGAGCAACTCGAAAAACCAGATGTTGATCTGGTGAGCGGATTGCCCCCGACCGTCGCCATCGAGCAACGTGTAACTCGTGGCGGAGGCAAATCGACCGTCGCGACCGTTACGGAGATTTATCATTTCCTGCGGCTCTTATTCGCAAAAACCGGAACGCAGTTTTGCCCAGACTGTGATTTGCCTGTGGAAAAACAGAGTGCGGCTTCCATTGTGAAACAGATCGAGACGGCTGCGAAACGCGCTCCACTGAAGGTACTGGCGCCGCTGGTGAAAGCGCGAAAAGGTTTCCACTCCGACGTGGCGCGTTGGGCGGAGTACCAGGGATTCGACACTCTTTATGTGGACGGAAAACTCGTTCCAGTCGCGCAGTTTCGGAAACTGGAGCGTTTCAAAGAACACACCATCGACGTAGTGGTGGGCGTGATCGATCGGCGGCGAATCGCTAGTGCGCGCGAGATTACCGGACGTGCTCTTAAGATTGGCCGAGGCACAGCGCGTCTGCTGGATTCAAAAAATCGCCTTACCGTCATGAGCATGGAGATGAGCTGCCCGAACTGTGGCCGCGCATTTGAGGAACTTGATCCGCGTTTGTTCTCGTTTAATTCGCCACATGGCATGTGCGAAGAATGCGGCGGGTTCGGCGAAATTTGGGACCGCGATTTGCAAACGGGAGCGAACCGCGATGGCGAATCTGTTCTGGAAAGCGAGTTGGCCGCGGAACGCGAATCCGAATGGATCGACGAAGGCGAAGCCCGCGAATGTCCAAGTTGTCACGGCTCGCGTTTAAACGCGGAGGCGCGTCATGTGCGGGTGCAAGGCTATACCATCGATCAATTCACGGATCTTTCAGCGGGTGAAGCGACGCGCGCGATCGCGAAACTAAGATTCAAAGGGAGAGATCAAACGATAGCAGCCGGTCTCATTCCTGAGATTCAACAGCGACTGCGTTTCATGGAGACCGTTGGGCTCGGTTATCTCGCGCTTGGGCGCTCAGCAAAAACTTTGAGTGGCGGTGAGTCACAGCGAATCCGTTTGGCTGCGCAACTCGGCTCAAATTTGCGCGGCGTGCTATACGTTCTGGACGAACCGACGATCGGTTTGCATCCACGCGATAATCAGCGCCTGCTCGAAACGCTCACGACGCTGCGGAACAAGGGTAACTCATTGATCGTGATCGAGCACGACGAAGAAACGATGCGGCGCGCCGATCACATCGTCGATCTCGGGCCGCGCGCGGGAATTCACGGAGGCGAGGTGGTGGTTAGCGGAACGTTGAGCGATGTCCAAAAAAATCCAAATTCCGAAACCGCGCGATGCTTGAAATCGCAGCTGTGTCATCCAATCCGGGGATCCCGCCGCTCGCTGCGCGATGTCGAAGACTGGATCGAGATTTATGGGGCGCGCGCGAACAATTTGAAGAACCTCGATGTGCGTTTCCCGGTGGGTAGGCTTGCGGTGATCACCGGAATCTCCGGCAGCGGCAAATCAACCTTAATGCACGACGTAATTTGGCCCGTAGTCCGCGAGCGTCTGGGGAGCGCGGGCGCCTCGCCCGCCGTGTCACGCGCCTCGCGGGACACCCATCCAAAGCTTTTCGGCGAGGGCGCCGAAAAGAGCGAGCGAGGCGCTCGCGCTCCCCAGAATATTCGTGCTATCGAAGCCGTGTACGAAGTCGATCAGTCGCCGATCGGAAAGACCTCGCGCTCGACGCCGGGAACCTACGTGAAGGTGTTCGACGAGATCCGAAATCTTTACGCGCAATTGCCGGTATCACGGATGCGCGGCTATTCGCCGAGCCGATTCTCGTTTAATGCCGAAGGCGGGCGCTGCGAGACGTGTAAGGGCCAGGGCGTAATCAAGCTCGAGATGAACTTCCTGCCCAGCAGTTATGTCTCGTGTGAAGATTGCCACGGCCGCCGCTACAATCCGCAGACGCTGGAGGTTCTCTACAATGAGAAATCTATTGGGGACGTGATGGAAATGACGATCGAAGAGGCCGCGCAATTCTTTTCAGCGCATCCGAAAATCGCCCGTCCACTTTCGCTGCTGGTCGACACAGGGCTTGGCTATCTGAAGCTCGGACAACCGAGTCCCACTCTAAGCGGCGGCGAAGCGCAGCGCCTCAAGCTGGTGACTCAACTGAAACGCGGTGTGAACCGCGCGGCGGATGAGCGGATCCGAAAAATGCGCAAGCCCGGATCGACATTGTATTTGCTCGAGGAACCGACCATTGGTCTGCACATGGCCGACATTGAATTGCTTCTCAACGTGCTGCATCGGCTCGTGGACGAAGGAAATACCGTCATTGTCATCGAACACAATCTCAGTGTGATCGCCGAAGCCGATTACATCGTGGATCTGGGGCCGGAAGCGGGCGCCAATGGAGGCGAAGTAGTCGCTTTTGGAACGCCGGAACAAGTGGCGAAAAACCGCGTTAGTCGCACCGCGCCATTTTTGCGAAGGGTTTTGAACACACCGCGTCCAAAAGCCGCGCTGTCATCCTGAGCGGAGCGAAGCGGAGTTGAAGGATCCCGCGGAATTAGCTGTAGGCTTCGCAACGGGATTGAAAGCCTGCCCTCGCGGACTTTGTCCGCTGCGTTGCAGCCTCGACTTCGTTCGGAATGACAGCCAGAATCGCGCCGCAAATGCTTGCCTACTATCTGCACAAACTCGATCCGATCATTTTCCGGATCTACGACAACGTCGGACCGCGATGGTATGGGCTCGCTTATGTGCTTGCGTTTGTATCGAGCTATTTTCTTTTCCTCTGGCTGTCCAAGCGCGGATACGCCGATCTGCCGCCGCAACGCGTAGGCGATTTCATAACGGGCTGCGCATTGTTCGGCGTGATCGTTGGCGGGCGTCTCGGCTACGTTTTCTTCTACAAGCCGGAAATGTTGCGCGAGCCGTTGTCGATCTTGCGCGTTTGGGAGGGTGGAATGTCGAGTCACGGCGGGATGCTCGGCCTATTGCTGTTCACGCTTTACTACGCGCGCCGGCACAAAATTTCATGGCTGAACCTCGGCGACAATCTCGTCGTAACCGCGCCGCTCGGATTGTTCTTCGGACGATGCGCGAACTTCGTTAATGGCGAGCTGTACGGGCGGATCGCCAATGTTCCTTGGGCGATGCAGTTCCCGAAGGAACTGCTCGATCATCCTCAGGAAGCTGAACGCGCAGTCGCAGCGTGCGCGCGAATCGATCCGTCCTTGAACACGCCGGAGGCGATCATCGGCGCGGTACGTAGTCACCCAGAGGTCGCGAACGTGCTGCGGTCAATTCTGTCGCCACGGCATCCGTCGCAACTTTATGAAGCTTTCTTCGAGGGGATCGTGTTGTTCGCAATTTTGTGGTTTGTGCGGACGCGCACGCGCCAGCCCAACGGCGTTCTGACCGGATTGTTTTTCATTTGTTACGCGATCTTCCGCATCGTGATCGAAAATTTCCGCGAGCCCGATGCCGAACTGATCGGGTCCTTCACCCGCGGCCAATTCTTTTCATTTTTCCTAGTCGCCGTTGGCGCCGCGTTTATCGCGGCGGCAAAGAGGCACCCGAACTTTCCGAGCAGGAAATAGTCATTCCGAGCAAAGTCGAGGAATCCCGTTGTGAAACGTCCAGCTAATTCCGCGGGATCCTTCGACTCCTCCCGCGACTGCGGGATTCGCTCAGGATGACAGCGTTTTAGGTGGCGCTTTTGTCGGAGTGCGTTATTACTAAGGCGGTGACGCGGGAATGCTCTTTCCGGAAATCGTAGCGGCCGGCGGCGGTTTACTGTTTGCGTTCGATCACTCGACGATCGCAGGAAAAATTGTCCTCACTCTTCTCGCTGTCGTATCGATTTTCAGTTGGTCGATCATGATCACCAAACTTCGCGTGATCCGCTTCGCACGGAGACAGAACGCGCGATTCCTCGTTGCTTTTCATAAAGACCGACAGCCCCTTCGCCTGTTTGAGAAAAACGCGCGCTTTCCCGGTGCGCCGGTTTTCAATGTGTATCGCGCAGGGTGTGAGGAAATGACCTTTCATCTGCTCGGGTCAGCCGAAGTGGACGACACCTTTCGCGCGCGGCTCGAGATCGCAGACAAGATTTCACCGGCTCAAATGGGTGCGGTCAACGCCGCTATGGAACGCGCTGTGGGCGAGACAGCGCTTTCACTCGAATCGCAGATGATCTTGCTTGCCACTGCGGTGAGCGGTTCGCCCTTTTTAGGATTGCTGGGCACCGTCTGGGGCGTGATGGACGCGTTTACAGGTGTTGCTGAGGCGGGTTCGCCCAACCTCGTAGCAATGGCGCCCGGTGTTTCTGGCGCTCTCATAACCACAGTCGTCGCGCTGTGCGTGGCGATCCCGGCAATGTTCGGTTACAACTTTCTTGTAACCAGCATTCGCGGGATCATCGTGGAGATGGACAACTTCGCCGCCGAGCTGGCATCTGAGTTCGAGCACAAGTACGTCGATCACGGCGCGCGGGAATCGACCTTTCGCAGATGAGACGTTACTCGCAGCGCCAAAATCTCTCCACGTTGAGCGAGATAAACATTACGCCGCTGCTCGATCTCGCTTTTGTGTTGTTGATCATCTTCATGATTACAACGCCGCTGCTGGAAAGCAGCATGAACCTGGTGATCCCATCCAGCGGCACGAAGAATCCGCCGATCACCACGTCGCATGTGCAAACAGTCTCAATCGATCGCACTGACATCATCCGGTTCAATAATCAGCTGATGGACCTGGGAACTCTGACCACGCAGTTGGTGCAGTTGAAACAGACGAATCCGGATATAGGCATTGTGATTCGACCCGATCGCGATTTGCCCGTGCAAAAATTGATCGGAGTGATGGACGCATTGCAACGCGCGGGAATCACGAAGGTCGGTATCGCCACCAAAGCAGAACCGAATTAAATGGCGAAAGGGCCGTCTTCGCAGAAGTACGGTACGCCAGGTAGGCGTTTTTGGGGAAACGTCGTCCTGATCGCGCTGGCGCACGTGGCGCTTATCGCGGGACTCATCCGCTGGAGTGTAGCAGCGAAGCCATCATCGAATCCAGAAAGCATCGTGTGGTTGGGTGGCGCGGGAGATCTCTCGGCAGACGAATCGGAAAAACAGGAATCGCCACCACCAAAGCAACCACACACTGACACTGAATTCAGCGAATCGGAAGAGG
>WNGA01001024.1_pt1 | contig 53156 bp, 50 predicted proteins | sample 5400061 | NCBI WGS metagenome assembly WNGA01 (sample SAMN13153366, study PRJNA577476) | soil metagenome | isolation source: 100 cm soil or saprolite under grassland replicate 2 | place: USA:California | collected 2016-06-15
CTAGCCGCGGGGCGCCGCGCCGCGCGGTTGAGCGGCCAGGCCGTCGGCCAGCCTGTCGATGACGAACGGCAGCAGCAGCGAGTCGTGCTCACCGCGCGTGAGCTCGCTCGCGTCGAGCCACCTCTGCAGGTCGCTCGCGGCCGCGCTCCGACCAGCCCGCAGGTTCACGGTCCTTGCGAGCGAATACGCCTCGCGCAGGGCATCGAGGTCGCCCGGGGCCTCGGCGCGCACGCTCAACCGGTACTGCTCGAGGCGACGGACGGCGCGCTCGGCGAGGTGCGGCCCACCGTCGAACTCCAGCCAGAGCCTGCCGAGCTCGCCGAAGACGCGCCGCGGGATCTCCGTGGGCTTGATCTTGTCGGCGCAGTCGTCCGCCTTCTCGAGCGTCCCGAATGCCAGGGACTGCTCCTCCCCCCGCAGGAAGACGCTGCTGGCCTGCTGGTACGCATCGACCGCATGCAGTGGCAGCGAGGCGCGTGCGTAGAGCTGCCCGGCGCGCTCGAACTCGGCGCCCGCCTCGGCCGCCCTGCTCTGCCGCCTGACCACGTCCCCGAGGGCCTCACGGGCACGTGCCTCCCCGATCCAGTCCTTGCGGAGGGCGAAGGCGGTCGCGTTCTCGGAGAACGCCTGCTCGGCCGTGGCGAGGTTGCCGACCTGCAGGCTCACCTCCCCCAGACGGGACCTCGCGTCGATACGCTGGGTCGTGGCGAGGCCGGCACTGGACGAGAGCGCCTGGTCGAGTGCGGTCACCGCCTCCTCGAGGCGACCTGCGTGCTGGTAGGCCGCTCCCAGCTCGTAGCGGGCACGTGCCTGCGCCTCCGGCAGGTCGCTCATGCCGGCGACCACCTCCAGGCTGGCGATCGCCTGCTCCGCCCGGTCGGCACGGAGGAAGGCGCGGCCGGCCGCCTGGTACGCCGACGCCGCCTGCTGCCGCTGCGCCGACTCCGTCCAGCAGCTGCCGGCTGCCAGGAGAGCCTGTGCCTGGCCGAGCTGCTCCTTCGCGTCCTCGAGCGCCCTGGCCTGTGCCTCGTGGGCCAACGCCGCATCGGCGTACGCGCGCAGCCTGCGATGGGCCTCGGCGCGGGTCCCGTGCGCCTCGGCCTGCTTGGTGGGTGCGTGCAAGCCCTCGAACAGCTCCGCGGCCTGGTTCAACGGCTCGGTGGCCGAGTCTGGCGCGTGCTCCGCGAGGATCTCCCCTTGTTCGAGGAGCGCGTCGGCGGCCTGGGCGTCGTGGCCGCCTTGGCGCCGGTGCGCGACCGCGAGGTCCGCGAGCACCTGGGCGCGTTCGAGCGGCGGGCCGCCAGCTCGGTAGGCGGCGTTGCTGCCTTCCAGCGCCTCCGTGGCGGCCTCCGGCCGGTCGAGCTGCAGCCTGACACGGCCACAGCGGTGGAGGGCTCGCGCCCTGTCCAGCTCCTGTCCCTTGCGACCGAACCAGTGGGCGGCCTCGCTTGCGGCCGCCGCGGCCTCCTCGCATGCGCGTTGCCTCGCCGCCGGGTCGAGCGCGGCGGCCGTGGCCTGCTGCTCCCGCGCCCTCGCCAGACCGTCCAAGGCGTGCGCGAGGGCGAGCTGATCGTCCTGGTTCCTGGCCAGGTCCCTGCCTTCCGAGAAGGCGCGGGCCGCGCCGTCGAGATCGCCGATGGTCCAGCAGGCCTCTCCGAGCTCGTGGAGGACGTCGAGACGGCTGGGCCGGTCGCCGAGCCTCGCCAGGTCCTCGCCGGCCGCCAGGTCGACGGCCGCCTGGCGGTGCAGGCCCAGGCCCCGGTACAGCTCCGAGCTCAGCCTGAACGCCGCCACGGCGCGGGACAGCTCACCGGCGTCGGAGAGCGCCCGTGCGGCGCGGTGGAACGCCGCAGCCGCGGCGTCGGGTCGTTGGACCTCCTGAAGTGCCTTCCCTCGCTCCCAGGCGGCTGACCCCTCGAGCGCATGGTCGCCGAGCCGCTCCGCCGCCGACTCGGCCACCCGGAGGCATTCGAGCGCACGGTCGAGCTCGCCTGCCTGCTGTTGCAGGGTCCCCAGCCGGATCAGGAACCACAGCGCGCCGTGCCGGTCGCCGGCCTGCTTGCACAGCCTGCGGCCCTGCTTGGCGTGGCCGGCCGCGGCCCGCGGGCCCTCGACCACGTCCGTGAGCTCGGTGAGCCGCCGCAGCATGGCGATCGCCGCCGTCTCCCGGCCGTGGTGGCCGGACAGCTCGAGGGAGCGGCGGTAGGAGGTCATCGCCTCCCTCGGCCGCTCCGACCGGTCGTAGGCGTCGCCCAGCTTCGCGAGGACCTGGGCGAGGCCGGTGTCGTCCTCGACGAGCAGGCGGCGGTTGCGGCTGCGCTCGTAGCACTCGACGGCCTCGTCCACCCGGCCGAGTTGCAGGTGGACGTCGCCGAGGCTCTCCGACGTCAGGGCCACGGCACGGTCGCGCTGGTCGGCGCCGACTCGCTCGGCGGCCCTGCCACCCCAGACGGAGATGCGCTCCCACGCCGTGTGGAGCCCGAGCGCGCGGAAGAGCCGCCCGCAACCGACCGAGAGCTGCCAGGCGCGGTCGTGGAGCCGTTCCCTGACCCCGGAGATGATCGTCATGACGATGCGGGGGTGCTCGTCGCGGATCCAGGCGAGCATCGCGTCGACCTCGGCGCGGTCGGCGTCGTCGGCGAGCCTGGCACGGTCGTGGTAGTAGCCCAGGGCGGCCTCGACCACGGCCCGCCGCCTGACGTCGGCGCGGGGCAGGTTCCGGGTGTACCGCAGGACCGGCGGCGGCATGCGGAAGCGCCCGTCCTCCCCTGGCGCGAGGTCCAGCCACCCGGCCCGGCACAGCATGGTGACCGACGCCCGCGCCGCCTCCTCCGGCAGCTCGGCGACGCTGGCGGCCAGTCCGGTCTCGAAGGTGTCGGACGGCAGCAGCGCGGTCGCCTGCAGCAGCCGCCGTGCGTCCGCGGGCAGGCCTCGCCAGCCCGCGCCCAGGATGGTCGGCAGCTCCCGGTCCGCGCCCAGGACGTGACGGAGCTGCCGCCGCTGCAACTCCGTGTGGAGCGAGGACAGCGACCGGTCCCGGTTCCCGGACTGGTGCGCCCAGGCCGCGACGGACCTCGCGGTGCGGGGATGGCCCGAGCACCACCGGCCGATCGCGCGGGCGCCCTGTGGGTCCGCGTAGAGCCGGTCGGCGCCCATGACCCGCTGCAGGAGCTCCAGCGTCGCATCGAGATCCAACGGCGCGAGGCGGCAGCGCTCCCGGACGTCCAGGCCGGTCAGCTCGCTGCGGGCGGTGATGATCACCCCACAGCCCGGGACCTCCGGCAGCAGCCCCGACAGCGTGCCCTCGTCGCTTGCGTCGAGGAAGACGAACAGGACCCGCCTCCCGTCCAGCGCGGCGCGGTAGCGCGCCTGCCGCCGATCCTCCGAGACCGGCGCCCGCAGTCGCCCCAGCAGCTCCGGTAGCACGTCGGCGGCATACCTGCCGGCCTGTCCGAGGTCGACCAGCAGCTGCCCGTCGGGGTAGAGGTCCTTCGTCCGGTGGGCGAGCTCCAGGGCGAGCGTGGTGACCCCGGAGCCCGGTGGCCCGGTGATCTCCACGGGGCGGCCGCGTCCCTCCGCCGACTCGTGACGAACCGCTGCCTCGAGCGTTGCCAGCTCGTCGACGCGTCCGACGAAGACCTCGGGCCGGGCCGCGGGCAGGCGAGGAGGCGATCCGGGCCGCGACGAGCCTGACAAGGGCCCGCCCAGACTGCTGACCTGGACCGCAGTCAGTCTGAAGTGGCGTCCGCTCAAGGCCACCCACCTCCGCACCGCCAGGCACACTGCCGCCTCGCGGGTGTCGGCGCCGGGACGGCGGTGCGGCCGATGACTTACCCGGGTCACTCTAGCCGAGCCGCACGGTCAGCCCCAAAACGCCTCCCGGCGGCAACCCCTCAGCCTTGACAAGACTACTTTCGAAAGATTACTTTCGACACATGGCCGAACCAGAGACACCCCGGGAGCTCGAGCTCACCGACCCGCGCGCCTTGCGCGCGCTCGCCCACCCGACCCGGCTCGCCCTGATCGGGCTGCTCCGCAGCGAGGGCCCGCTGACCGCGACCCGCGCCGGCGAGCTGCTCGGCGAGAGCCCGGCGTCGTGCTCGTTCCACCTGCGCCAGCTCGCCAAGGCCGGCCTGGTCGAGGAGGCCGGCGGCGGGACCGGGCGGCGGCGGCCGTGGCGCGCCACGGCGCAGCTCACCCACGTGCCCAACTTCGCCGCCAGCGCCGACCAGGCGGCCGCCTCCGAGCTGTTCCGCACCGTCCTCGCCGAGCGCTACTTCGAGCAGCTCGTCCGCTGGCTGGAGCGCCAGCGGGAGGAGCCGAGGGCGTGGCAGGAGGCCGCGCTGTTCGGCGACCTGATCCTGTACCTGACGGTGGAGGAGCTGGCCGAGCTGGGCCGCGAGGTCGACGTGCTGGCCGAGCGCTATCTCGAGCGCACCGCGCGGCACGAGCTGCGCCCGGCCGGCGCCCGCAAGGTCACCTTCCTCAGGCTGGCCTTCCCCACGCCCCCGCTCCCCGGGGAGGCCTCGCGGCCGCCGCAGGGCACGGAGGGCGGCGATGGCTGAGCGCGCGACGCGACTCGAGGAGGCCCCGGCCGACCGGCCGGGGACCCGGTGGCCCGGTCCTCGGCTCCTGCGCGACAGCCCCGACTTCCGCCGCCTCTGGGGCGGGCAGGTCGTCTCGCTGCTCGGTGACCAGATCACCCTGCTGGCCCTGCCGCTGGTCGCGGTCCTGGTCCTGCACGCCGGCCCCGCGCAGATGGGCTACCTGACCGCGGCGGGGCTCGCCCCACATCTTTGCTTCGCGCTGCACGCCGGCGCATGGGTCGACCGGCGCGGGCGGCGCAGGCGGACCATGATCGCCGCCGACCTCGGCCGTGCCGGCCTGCTCGCCACCATCCCGGCCGCTCACGCGCTCGGGGTCCTCACCATCGCCCAGCTCTACCTGGTCGCGTTCCTCGCCGGGACCCTGAGCATGCTGTTCCTCGTGTCGCAGGGCACGCTGTTCGTCGCGGTCGTCCCGCGCGCCCGCTACGTGGAGGGGACCGCGCTGCTGAACGGCGCTCGGGCCTTCTCCTTCGTCGCCGGCCCGAGCGCCGCCGGCCTGCTGGTGCAGCTGCTGTCGGCGCCGTTCGCCCTGGTCGCCGACGCGGTCTCGTTCCTGTGGTCGGCGCTGTGGCTGGGCCGCCTCGCCCCCGCCGAGCCGCCGGCGGCGGCGCCGGGCCGCGGGCAGGTCACGGCCGGGGCGCGCTTCATCCTCCGCTCGGCGATCGTGCGCGCCCTGCTGGGCGCGACCGCCACCATCAACCTGTTCAACTTCGCCTTCGCGGCGCTGTTCGTGCTGTACGCGTCGCGGGCGTTGCGGGTGCCGCCGGGCACGCTCGGCGCCGTCCTCGGCGCCGGCGCGGTCGGAGGGCTGCTCGGCTCGGCGGTCACCGGGCGGCTCGGCCGACGCATCGGGTTCGGCCCCGCGTTCCTGCTCGGCTGCGTCCTGTTCCCGGCCCCGCTGCTGCTCGTCCCGCTCGCCGGCGGCCCGCGGCCGCTGGTGCTCGCGGCGCTGTTCGCGGCCGAGTTCGGCTCCGGGCTCGGCGTCATGATCCTCGACATCAGCATCGGCTCGATCTTCGCCGCGCTGATCCCCGACCGGCTGCGGTCGCGCGTGCAAGGCGCCTACATGCTGGTCAACTACGGCGTGCGGCCGCTCGGCTCGCTGCTCGGCGGGGCGCTCGGCAGCGCCATCGGGCTGCGGCCGACCCTGTGGATCGCGAGCGGCGGCGCGCTCACCGGCGTCCTGTGGCTGCTGCGGTCCCCGGTGCCGCGACTGCGAGCCCTGCCCGGCAATTCCGAGTGAGCGGGTGCCTACCTGGTGACCGTCCCGGTGCCGTCGCGGTGGGCCTCGTACTCGGCCAGGGTGGGCAGGCCCTCGTAGTCGCCCTGCTGGCCGGCGACCTGGCCGGCCACCCAGTTGCCGAGCGCGACGGACTCGCGGAAGCCCAGCTCGCGGAGCTGCCCGAACAGGTAGCCGGCGTTGAAGGCGTCGCCGGAGCCGACCGCGTCCACCGCCACCACGCCGGCCTGGGGCGGCTCCTCGAACTGCTCGCCGTCGCGGGCACCGACGGCGCCGAGGCTGCCCCGCTTGACCACCACCGCCGGGATGCCGAAGCCGCGCAGGCGCTCGACCGCGGCCGGGACGGTCGCCTCCCCGCTGCAGGCCAGCGCCTCGCGCTCCCCCACCAGCAGGTCGGTCACGAACGGGAAGACCTCCTGGCAGTCGGCGACGCTCTCCCGCACCGGGCGCAGCTTGCGGCGCAGGTTCGGGTCGAAGCTGACCGGGATCCCCCGCTCGGCGCAGCAGCGCAGCACCTTGTGGACCGCCGCCCGCGGCCGCTCGCCGAGCGCCAGGGTGATGCCGGTCAGGTGGACGCGGCGGGCCTCGGCGACCAGCCGGTCGTCGACGTCCTCCGGGCCGAGGCCGGCGGCGGCCGAGCCGCCGCGCCAGTAGTGGACGTGGACCTCGCTGGGGGTGCGCCGCTCCTTGATCATCAGCCCGGTCGGCGCCCCGTCGACCCGCACCACCGAGCCGACGTCCACGCCCTCGCCGCGCAGCACCTTCAGGATCTCCTCGCCGAAGGGGTCACGGGCGACCCGGCTGACCCAGGCGACGCGGCAGCCGAGCCGCGCCAGGCCGATGGCGGTGTTCGACTCGGTCCCGCCGATGGTCTTGCGCAGGGTGCGGACCGACTCGATGCGGCCGAGCTCGGCGGCGTCGAGGGCGATCAGCGTCTCGCCGAGGGTCAGCACGTCCAGGGTCATCGGCTCGGGGAGGCTCCGGGGACCAGGGCGAGCACGCGGCAGGGGCTGCCCGAGCCGTGCACGATCTTCAGCGGGGCGGCCATCACCAGCGCGCCGGTGGGCGGCAGGCGGCCCACGTTGGCGAGCTGGGTGAGGCCGTACTTGTCGGCCCCGAGCAGGAAGTTGTGGCACGGGAACGGCGGGTCGAAGGCGTGCGCGCCGCCGGCGTCGGTGCCGACCGTCTCCACCCCGAGGCCGGTGATCGGCCGCTCGGCCAGCCAGCGGGCGCAGTCCGGGTGCACGCCGGGGGTGTGCGGGCCCCGCTCGTCGGCGTTGAGGAAGGCCGCCCCGTCGTCGGCGCGGGCGTCCCAGCCGGTGCGGTACAGCAGCCAGCCGCCGTCGGGCAGGGCACCGTGCTCGGCCTCGAAGGCCTCCACGTCCGCGATCGTCAGCAGGAAGTCGGGGTCCTTGCCGGCCTCGGCGGTCTTGTCGATCACCACCGCCGGGCCGACCAGGCGCCGCGGCGGGACCTGGGAGACGTCGTCGCCGTCGCGGCCGGTGACCCAGTGGATCGGCGCGTCGAAGTGGGTGCCGTTGTGCTCGCCGCCCTCGAAGGCGTTCCAGTACCAGGCGGGGCCGCGCTCGTCGTAGCGCGACAGCTCGCGCAGGCGGAACGGCGGCGTGTTGGCCAGCGGCTCGGGCAGGTGCAGCAGCGGCGTCGTCTCGGACAGCGGCTGGGTCAGGTCGACGACGCTGACCTCGCCGGAGGCGAGCGCGTCGGCCAGGCTGGCGAGCACGGTCATGGCGGGGGCCTCCTCGAGGGGTTCGGGGGCGCAGGTAGCGAAGCGGTCGCCCCCGATGGACGAAGGCTGCGCTGGAACTCGAAGCGGTTCTCGAGCAGGTGCAGGTCCATGTGGAAGCTGGCCGGGCCGGCCGCCTCGACCTTGGCGACCACGCAGGCGAGGTGGTCGCCGTCGATCGCGGCGGCGGCGCCGGCGGAGAACTCCTCCAGGGTGGTGACGGTGCGGGCGTCGGCCACGCCGGCGGCCCTGGCGACGCCGGCGAGGTCGCTGCCGGTGCTGGTGGCGGTCGGGAAGCCGCCGACCGAGAGCAGGCTCTCGTTGTCGAACACGATCTGGGTGAGGTTGGGCGGGGCGTAGCGGGCCAGGGTGGTGAGCCCGCCCAGGTTCATCAGGACCGAGCCGTCGCCGTCGAGCACCACCACCTTGCGCTCGGGCTGGCTGAGCGCGACGCCGAGCCCCATCGAGCTGGCCAGGCCCATGGCGTGCTCGAGGTAGAAGAAGTTGGGCCGGTGCCCCAGCGAGTACAGCTCGACGGCGACCGCGCCCATGATGGTGACGACCGCGCACTCGCTGAGCCGGTCGTAGATCGCGGCCAGGCAGTCGATCCGCTTCATGGCGTCCCCTCCCACATCAGCTCCCTGGTGAGCAGCACGGCGACCGGGGAGAGGGACGACTGGGCGAGGGCCATCGCGCGGCTGATCTGGACCTGCGCCCTGGCCGGGTCGGCGAGCTGGTCGGTGACGATGCCGAGGGCGTCGAGCACCGGGCGGGTGGCCTTGCCGCCCTGCGTCTGCCACGGGTCGCGCTCGCCCAGGTGGCCGCGGTCGCTGATCAGCATCAGCAGCGGGATGCGGTAGAGCTGGGCGAGGGAGACGATGCCGTTGACCGACTGCAGGAAGCCGTGGTTCTGCATCAGCATGACCGACCTGCGGCCGGCCAGGTGCGCGCCGGCCGAGACGCCGACGCCCTCCTCCTCCTTGGCCAGCCGCACCAGGATCATGCCGGGGTCCTCCTCGGCCATGCGGACGAGGTGCACCAGCCAGGTCTCCGGCAGCGCGCTGATCACCTCCACCCCGGCGTCGAGCAGCGCGTCGTAGACGAGCTTGGAGTTGCGTTCCGAGACGGGCACGCTTCGCTCCTTTACAGAGACGCTCGGTGGCCCTTCGCCGCTTGTGCGCTGGCTTCCCTCGTCGCTCCTTCGTCGCCTGCGGCTCCTTCGTCGCTCCTCAGTCCAGCCAGCGCGCGGCTACGGGCCACCTCGCTACACCGGCTGCGCGGCTACGGGCCACCTCGCTGAACCGGCTGGCCTTGCTCGTCGCTCCTCAGTCCAGCCAGCGCGCGGCTACGGGCCACCTCGCTGCAACACTGCATCAGGCCCCCAGGTCGATGAGCTGCTCGTGGTCCAGGGCGAGGTCGTTGACGACGTTCCACAGGCCGACGGTGGCGGCGCGCACGCCGGCCCGGACGCAGGGGTCGAGGTCGTCGCGGGCGAGCAGCGCCTTGCAGCGGCGGTAGAGGTCGAGGAGCTCCTCCTCGGTGGCGCCGGCGTCGTGGCCGAGCAGGTCGGTGGTCACGGGCCTCACGCTCCCACGGGCTTGTCGCGCAGGTCGACGGTGCGGCGGGCCTTCAGCTCGAAGCGGGGCAGCTCGCCGGTGGCGGCCCGCTCGACCTCGAAGCGCAGGCCCTCGTGGGCGGCGGCGAGGTCCTTGGCGAGCTGCTCGCGCAGCTCGGCCCAGGTGGCGTCGCCGGCGTCCGCTGGCAGCTCGACCCGCAGGGCGATGCGGTCGAGGAGGTCGTCGCCGCGGGTCAGCCGGATCTGGAACTCCTCGACGACCGGGTACTCGCGCACGATCCCCTCGACCGCCCGCGGGTAGACGTTGGTGCCCCGGACCAGCTTCATGTCGTCGACCCGGCCGAGGATGCCGCCCTCGTAGAGGTCGAAGCCGCGGCCGCAGGTGCAGCGGTCGGCCGGGACCTTGCGGACCAGGTCGGCGGTGCGGTAGCGCAGCAGCGGGATGATGCCGCGCCCGAACGAGGTGACCACCCGCTCGCCCTGCTCGCCGTAGCCGACCGGCGCGCCGCTGACGGGGTCGATCACCTCCTCGATGAAGTGGTCCTCGATGATGTGGGTGCCGCCGGGCTGCCGGGAGCACTCGAAGACCATGATCGTGCCGATCTCCGTCATGCCGGCGGTGTCGCCGGCCTTGGCGCCCCAGAGCCGCTCGATCAGCGCCTTGGTCTGCGGGATCGACCCCGCCGGCTCGCCCGACAGGATCAGCCGCCGCACCGGGCTGGCCGCCAGGTCCACCCCGAGCCGGGCGGCCTCCTGGGCCAGCCGCAGCGCGTAGGTGGGGGTGGAGGCGACCACGGTCGCGCCGAAGTCGACCAGCTGCCTGACGCGGTTCTCGGTGGTCTGCGCGCCGCCGGGCACGTTGAGGGCGCCGAGCTTCTCCATCGCGTAGTGCAGGCCCCAGAAGCCGATGAAGGAGCCGTAGCCGAAGGCGACGTAGGCGGTGTCCTCGGGGCGGACGCCGAAGCCCCAGAGCCCGTAGCACCACATCTCCGACTGCCACGCCCAGTCCTTGGTGCTGTCGAGCACCCGGATCGGCTCGCGGCCGGTGGTCCCCGAGGTGGTGTGGAAGCGGATCGCCGAGGAGCGGCGGTAGAAGGGGCTGCGGGCGGCCGCCCACCGGGCGAGGCGGCGCAGCTTGGCGAGCTGCAGGGCCTGGAGCTGGTCGCGTGGGAGCGTCTCGGTCTTGGGGTTCCAGTACGGTGCGACGTCAGCCACAGGCACCTCCGCGACCTGTCCGCTCCGGACCGCTTCAGATGGCGGGTCCCCCGCAACCAGACCGTAGCATGCCCGGCCGGTTCCGCCCTCCCCGCCGTGCAGTCCGGAATAGTCCGCTATGGAAATCTAGGTTGCCTAGGTATATCGTCAGTTTTCGGTAAATCGTCAGGGAGGGACGCGGTTGAGCAGTCTGGACCCGGCCACCGCCGAGGAGTTCCTCCGTCTCTACCACGCCGAAGCTCCGGAGGCCGGCCCGCTCGGGCCGCGGCTCCGGGAGGTCCGCGCGCAGATCGAGCGCACCGGCACCTACACCCACACCAGCGCCGAGCTGGTCTTCGGCGCGCGCGCGGCCTGGCGCAACTCGAGCCGCTGCATCGGCCGGCTCTACTGGCGCAGCCTCCGCGTCCGCGACCGGCGCCACCTGGTCGACGCCGACTCGGTCGCGGACGAGGCCATCCAGCACCTGCGCGAGGCGACCAACGGCGGGCGCGTCCGCCCGACGATCACGGTGTTCGCCCCCGACGCACCCGGGCGGCCCGGTCCCCGGATCTGGAACGAGCAGCTGATCCGTTACGCCGGCTACCGCCTGGCCGACGGCACGGTGCTGGGCGACCCGCGCTACCTGGCCTTCACCGAGCTGGTGCGGCGGCTCGGCTGGCCCGGTGGGCGGGGCACGGCGTTCGACCTGCTGCCGCTGGTGGTGCAGGCGCCGGGCGCGCCGCCGCGGCTGTTCGACCTCCCCGGCGACGCCGTGCTCGAGGTGCCGCTGCGGCACCCGCGCTACGACTGGTTCGCCAGGCTGGGCCTGCGCTGGCACGCGGTGCCGGTGCTGTCCTGCATGTGCCTGGAGGTCGGCGGGATCTGCTATCCGGCGGCGCCGTTCAACGGCTGGTACATGGGCACCGAGATCGGCGCCCGCAACCTGGCCGACGGCAACCGCTACGACCTGCTGCCGGTGGTCGCGCGCTGGCTCGCGCTGAACACCGCCGACGACCGCTCGCTCTGGCGCGACCGGGCGCTGGTCGAGCTGAACCTGGCGGTGCTCCACTCCTACGACGCCGACGGGGTGACGATCACCGACCACCACACCGAGGCGCAGCGCTTCCTCGCCCACCTGGCCAAGGAGGAGCGGGCGGGGCGGATGACGCCGGCGGACTGGTCGTGGATCGTGCCGCCGATCTCGGGCTCGGCCACCGCGGTGTTCCACCGCTACTACCAGGACGCCGACCTGCGGCCCAATTTCGTGCACCACCCGGAGGCGCGGGCGCTGGCCCTCGGCGCCGCGTCGGGGTGAGCGCGGCGGCCCGGCGCCGCCCCGGCCCGCGGACTCAGCCGGCCGGTGCCTGCGCCTGCTCGTCGGCCTCGTAGATGCCGAAGATCAGGCCGGTCGGGTCGGTGCAGTAGGCGAAGTGGCCGACGCCAGGGATCACCTGCTTGGGGACGACCACCTCGCCGCCGGCGGCGGTGACCTTGGCCGCGGTCTCGTCGACCGAGGCGACCTCGATGGTGTTCACCGTCCGCGGGGCGCCGTCGCGGGAGCGCATGATCGCGCCGTCGATACCGGCGTCGCCGGCGTCGCCGGTGGTGACCAGCCAGTAGTCCGCCCCGCCCTCCCACTTGGACACCTTCCAGCCGAAGACGTCGCTGAAGAACCCCTCCGACCGCTCGGGGTCGGAGACGTTGAACTCGAAATGGACCACACGGTGCACCGGTTTCCCCTTCCATCCGCGGGCACGCCGCCGCGCCAGTGCGATCATCCCACCGTCAGGTGACGTCGGGGGGCTCGGCCGTGCGGGCGAGGTTACGGCGGAGCTGGTCGAGCAGGCGGATGAAGCTCGCCCGCTCGTCCTCGCTCAGCGAGGCGAGCGCCCGCTCGGACAGCCGCCGCATCTCCTCGTCCAGCACCTTCTGCAGGTGGCGGCCGCGGTCGGTGAGGTGGATGCGCACCAGGCGCGCGTCGCTCGGGTGCGGGCGCCTGACCACCAGCCCGGCGGCCTCCATGCGCGTGGCGGCCTTGGTCACCGTGGGGGTGGCCAGGCCCAGGCGGCGGGCGATCTCGCCGGGGGTGAGCCCGTCCTCGTGCCACAGGGACATGAGGATGAACTGCTGCCCGTTGCGGACCCCATGGCTGCCGTAGGCGGCGTCCGCCGCCTCCTTCATCGCGCGCTTGGCCGCCCAGAAGACCGCCTGGAACTGGTCGCTGAGCCAGTCGGTCTGCCAGTCGCGCACCGGACCTCCCTCTCCACGGGCCGGCTGGGCTGGCAGGTTGCCAGAAGTTCGTTAGCCGGCTAGCATATAGCACTCCGTGAGCCGTCTAATGATAGCCAACTCACGAGCGGAAGGAGGCACCGGCATGCGTGTGCTCGTCACCGGAGCGACCGGTCGCGTCGGCAGCCGCTTCGTCCCGCGGCTGCCGACGACGCCCCGGTGACCGCGGTCGAGCTGTTCGGCCTCAACCGCGAGCAGCCGCCCGAGGGCGCCGGCGCCCGCCCGCTCCACGACCCCTGGGCCGGCATCGTCGGCACCGGCCGGATCCGCGCCGAGCTGGGGTTCCGCCCCATCTACCCGAGCGTCTGGACGGCACGGGACGCCGGCGCCCTGTAGCGGGCATCGGCACCGGAGTTCCCGGGTCGCCCTGCTTATCGCGGTTTGATTTGCCCAGGAGTACGCTGAGGTCAGCGAAGGGGAGTATCCCGTTTCGGGGCATCGTCATCTCGGCTCGCGCCCGGTGCACCGGCCCTCCCGTCGATGGGTGGGAGAGACCTTCGGCTCTGCTCGTTCGAACAGAGACGGAGGCGCCGATGCACCACCTCACCACCACCAAACCAGCGGCCCGGCCAGGCCGGTTGCTGATCGCCGGGTTCCCCGTGCGGGTCGGCTGGAGCGCGGCCGCGGTGGTCGCGCTGATCGCCTGGTCGCTCGCCAGCCGCATGCTCCCGCTCGCCTTCCCCGGCTACACGGTCTCCACCTACTGGGTCGCCGGCATCTTCACCGCCGCCCTCTTCCTGGCCTCGGTGCTGACCCACGAGCTGGGCCACGCGCTGCTCGCCAGGCGTTCCGGCCTGGTGGTCGAGGACATCACCCTGTGGGCGTTCGGCGGCCTTGCCCGCATCCGCGGTGAGGCTCCGAACCCCCGCGCCGAGCTGCGCATCGCCGCGGTCGGCCCGCTGACCAGCTTGGCCCTCGGGCTCGGGTTCCTCGCCGCCGCGATCGCCCTCGGCGTCGCCGGCGTCGGCGGGATCGGCGGCGGGGTGCTGTGGTCGCTGGCCGGGATCAACCTCGTGCTGGCGCTGTTCAACCTGGTGCCGGGCGCGCCCCTGGACGGCGGCCGCATCCTGCGCGCGGCCCTGTGGCGCTGGCACGGCGACCGCGTCAGGGCGACGCTCGCCGCCGCCCGCGCCGGCCAGGTGGTCGGCCTCGCGCTGGTGGTCGCCGGGCTCACCCAGGTGCTGGCCACCGGGCAGGCCGCGGGGCTGTGGAACGCGCTGGTCGGCTGGTTCGTGTACGGCGCCGCCAAGGCCGAGCGCGACCAGGCCGCGCTGCTGCGTAACCTCGGGCACCTGCGGGTGGCCGACGTGATGACCCCGGACCCGCCGGTCGGGCCTGCCTGGTTCACGGTGCGGGCGTTCCTGGACGGCCACGCCCTCGACCACCGCCTGCGCGCCTACCCGGTGCAGGAGTTCGACGGACGTCTCAGCGGGCTGGTCCCGTTCGCGTCGCTGCTGCGGGTGCCGCCGGAGCGCCGCGACGCCGTGCGCGTCAGCGCCGTCGCCGTGCCGATCGAGGAACTGGTCAGCGCGCGGCCGGACGAGCCGTTGAGCGAGCTGGTGGGCCGCCTGTCACTGGCGGGGCACGGCTGGGCGCTGGTGTTCGACGGCGGCCGCCTCGCCGGCGTGGTCACGCCCGACGACCTGGCCATGGCGGCGGAGTGGGGGCCTGGAGCGCGCCGGCGGGCCGTGGCGGGCTCGCCGTCGCCGACATGACCCGGAAGGAGGCCGCGCCACGCCGGCGCGGCCGAAGCTGAGGCAAGGGGGGAGCGATCGTGCGAGACCTGACGCGCGGCGCGAAGCGCATCGGCGTCCTGGTGGTGGGGCTCGCCCTGCTCGTCGTCGGGATCGTCATGCTGGTCCTGCCCGGTCCCGGCGTGCTGGTCACGATGGCCGGTCTGGCCCTGCTCGCCACCGAGTACGAGTGGGCGCGCCGCCTGCTCGCGCGCGTGCGCCAGCACGCCCGGCGCATCACCGACCAGGTCCGCCGGCGCTGAGCCGCCGCCTGCCCGGCCATGCCGAGCAGGCCGTGCAGGCGGCGGCTCAGGCCAGCACGGCGAGGCCGGTCTTCGACCGGCCCGTTGCGAACCGAGAGGTCGAACCCGTCCGCCGTTGGCTGGTGGCGGACGGCGGCGTGGCTACGGCTGGACCCTGCTCTCCGCCGCGGGCTCCTGCACCGAGAGCCGCTCGATCAGCTCGCGGATCTCCCGCTCCGGGTAGCGGCGGTGACCGCCGAGCGTGCGCAGGCAGGGCAGCTTGCCCTCGTGCGCCCAGCGACTGACCGTCTTCGGCGTAACGTGCAGCAGCTCGGCGACTTCAGCGGCACGTAGGTACGTGGACTTGCTGTCTTTGCTCATCGGCTCCTGACTCCGAATGGTCGTGTCCCCCATCTGGGGGACAATATCGAAGCCGGACGAGCTACCGCAACGGGAGTTTTACCGATAGGAACGTAAATGCGGCATCGACCGGGAATTACCTTTTCCGCGCAGCGGCCACCACGCGGCGCATCTGGCCTGGTAGCCGGGCTGGCGCGTCGGTCGACTCAGCGCCGGTACTCAGCGCCGGTCCTCGTCCTCGTCCACGGGGACGGGTCTGGATTGCTCCAGCGCGTCCGCTTCGGGCGTCTCGTCGCCGATCTGCGGCGCCTCGGGGGCGTCGGCATCCAGGACGGGTCGCTTCTGCTCGTAGGCGTCGGCCTCTGGAACGGCGTCTTCAGTCATTCGAGCTCCTCGCCAGTCGGGCTCCACCCCGCGAAACCCTGGGGAGGCACGAGCTTCCACCGGACGGCAGCCTACCAAGGGCGCCAACCCCGGCGCCGCAGGCTTCACGGGCTGGGTCCTCTCGGCTACCCGGCCCGCGCCCGCTCACACAGCGCCGTTCCCAACATGGTTGCGCCACGCTGCCGGAGCCAGATGAGCGGTTTCCCGGCTCCATCGGGTAGCTTGCCGTGACCCTCGCCAGCGGACCTGGAGGTGACCTGTGCGCTTCGCCGTCGGCGTGCCCAACCTCGGCGAGTACGCCGATCCGAACCTGCTGGTCGCGCTCGCCCGGGAGAGCGAGGAGGCCGGCTGGGACGGGTTCTTCGTCTGGGACCACCTCGCCTACGACGACCAGGCGCCGGTGGTGGACTCCTGGGTGGTGATGCCGGCTGTCGCTACCGCCACCGAGCGGATCCGGATCGGCGTGATGGTGCTGGCGCTGGCCCGCCGCCGCCCCTGGCTGGTGGCCCGCGAGGCGGCAGCGATCGACCTGCTGTCCGGCGGCCGGCTGGTGTTCGGGGCCGGGCTCGGCTCGCGTCCGCAGGAGGAGTTCACCGCCTTCGGCGAGGACCCCGACGCGCGCGTGCGGGCCGAGCGGCTCGACGAGAGCCTGGAGATCGTGACCGGCCTGTGGCGCGGCGAGCGCTTCGCCTTCGAGGGCCGCCACCACAAGGTGGCGCCGACGGTGTTCCGGCCCACCCCCGCCCAGACCCCGCGGCCGCCGGTGTGGGTGGCCGGCTGCTGGCCGGCGCGGCGGCCGTTCCGCCGCGCGGCGCGCTGGGACGGCGTCTTCCCCACCCACAGGGACGTCGGCCACACCGACCTCTTCCCCCCCGACGTGCTCGCCGAGATCGCCGCCTACACCCTCACCCGGCGCCAGGACGACGGCCCCTTCGACGTGGTCGTCGAAGGCGTCACGCCCGGCGACCCGTCGGCGGCGGCCAGGGTGGTCGCGCCGTACGCCGGCGCCGGCCTCACCTGGTGGGTGGAGAAGCTCGGCTGGTTCCGGGGCCCGCTCGGCGAGATGCGCGCCCGGATCCGCCAGGGACCGCCCGCCCGCTGACGATCCGCGGGACGCGGCGAGCGGCCGGGGATCGAGCCGGACGGCACCGTGCCGAGGCGGCGCGCGCCCATCTCCTGTCGCCCAGGCGACAACCAGGATGTCGCCGCGTGCACAGCCGGCGAGGAGATCCCCGGGTCACCATTGCAAGGTAGGACGGGAGGTGCAGATGAGCGTGGTCACCGCGATCGGGGCGGACGTGGGCTTCCGGCTCGTCGCTGACTTGGTCCTGGGAATCACCTGCCTGGCCACCGTGGCCGTCCCCGCGGCGGCGGCGGCCCGGCAGGTCTGGCGCGCCTGGAGGGCGCCGATCATCACGGGCACCGACGGGCTGACCGGCCGGCTGGTCAAGGTGCGCAGCGCCGACGGGCTCAGCGGCCGGGTGGTGCTGGACGGGGCCTTCTGGGGGGTGCGGAGCGCCGGCGCGCCGCTGGCGGTCGGGCAGCTGGTCCGGGTGCTGGCCGTCGACGGGTTGGAGCTGATCGTCGAGCCGCTCAGGTGGAACGAGTCCGGCTCCGACGTGGTGACGATGCTGCGGGAGCAGTGGCGCTCAGCGTGACGGGCAGGAGGTGGGGCGGCAGCGCGCCGCCGGCGGTCGGGGGGCTGCCGGGCCGTCCCGCCTCCTGCCCGTCACGCTGGAGCTATGGCGCGATGCCGGTGGCCGTCTCGACCGCCTCGGCGCAACGCTCGACCATCTCGTCGAGCTGGGCACCGGTGGTGACGAACGGCGGGCCGAACATGACCAGGTCGCCGTCGCGGCCGTCGGCGCACCCGGTCGAGGAGTAGAGCAGCAGCCCGCGCTCCCTGGCGGCGGCCACCACCCGCTCGGTGACGCGGGCGGCCCGCGGGTAGGGCGCCCGGCTGGCCCGGTCGGCGACCAGCTCGACGCCGACCATCAGGCCCAGGCCGCGCAGGTCGCCGACTGCCGGGTGGCCGCCGAGCCGGGCCGCCAGGCCGGCCAGGAGCTGCCTGCCCTTGACCGCGGCCGCCTCCACCAGGCCGTCGTCGCGCAGGATGCGCAGCACGGCCAGGCCGGCGGCCGCCCCGACGACGTGGTGGGAGTAGGTCAGGCCGTGGGTGAAGTCGCCGGCCGGGATGGCGTCGTGGACCTGGCCGCTGGCCACGGCGAGGCCGAGCGGCCAGTAGCCGGAGGAGGCGCCCTTCGCCGCGACCAGGATGTCGGGCCGCACGCCCCAGTGGTCGCACCCGAACCAGCGGCCGGTGCGGCCGAAGCCGGTCATCACCTCGTCGGCCACCAGCAGCACGCCGTGGGCGCGGCAGACCTCCGCCACCGCCGGCCAGTAGTCGTCCGGCGGCACCGCCGCGCCCAGCGCGGCGCCGGCGACCGGCTCGGCCACGAACGCGGCCACCGTCCCGGGTCCCTCCGCGCGGATGGCCGCGTCCAGGGCGTCGGCGTAGCGGCGGCCGCAGCCGGCCGGATGGCTGTCGCCGAACGGGCAGCGGTACTCGTAGGCGGCCAGCGTGTGGCTGGCGTGGGTGAGCCAGGGCAGGTAGGGGCGGCGCAGCGGCGCCCGTCCCGAGGCGTCCAGCGCCCCGCGGGTGTTGCCGTGGTAGGAGCCCTCGCGGCCGATCACCCTCCAGCGGTCCTCGCCGCGGGCCAGGTGGTAGGCGCGGGCCATCTTCAGCGCCGTCTCGATCGCCTCGCTGCCGCCCGAGACCGGGTAGACGCGCGCGCCGTCCACCGGGACGATCCGGGCCAGCTCAGCGGCGTAGGTCTCGAGGGCGTCGGAGGTGAACATGGTGCCGTGGGCGTAGGCGACCCGGGCGGACTGGGCGCGGACCGCCTCGACCACCCGCTCGTCGCCGTGGCCGAGGCTCGTGACCACGGCGCCGCCGGCGCCGTCGAGCCAGCGGCGGCCCTCCGTGTCCCAGATCTCGGCGCCCTTGGCGTGGTCCACCCTCGGCGGGTCGGGCAGCACGGCTCGGGAGAACACGTGGCTCGCCTCGCCGCGGACCTCGCGCTGACCCATGGCCCCAGCCTATGCCCGGCCGGCGAGGGAGGCTACGACGGGGCGGCGCCCTTGGTGCCCGGGTCGGCCGCGGCCGGGGTGCTCGGGCTCGGCCCGCCTGCGGCCGGGGTGCTCTGGCTCTCTCCGGCCGTCGCCGGAGCGTTCGGGCCGCCGACGGCCGGGGTGCTCTGGCCGCTGCCGCCCTGGCCGGTCACGCCGCCGCCTTGGCCCTGGCCGGTCCCGCCGCCGTCGTGGCCCTTGCCGGGCTTGGAGGGGCCGCCCTGCGCCTCCCGCACGGCGCGGCAGTAGGCGGGGATGTTGTCGCTGCCGCCGGCGGCCGTGGCCAGGGCCTGGAACGCAGCCGCGTCCAGCTTCTTGCCGTTGCCGGCCTGGTAGGCCCTGCACAGCCCCTCCGCCGCGGCGGTCGACCCGGGCACGGCGCTGGACGAGGGGCTCTGCACGGAGCCGGGCGTGGTGGACGCCGCCGTGGAGCCGCTCTGGCCCGCGCGCGAGGTCGAGCTCGACCCCGGCTCGGTCCCGGGCGGGGCGTTGCTGCCCGGCTCGGTGCCGACCACGGACTGGACGGCGCGGCCGACCCACTCCCCCGTCCGCGGGATGACCCCGGTGGCGAAGCCGACACCGGCGGCCGACAGCAGGCCGAGGACGACGGCGGCGGTGACGGCGAGCCGGGCCAGCTGCCGGCCGGTGCGCACCGGCCGGCGGGCGGCGTGCGCGCGGAAGCGGGCGACCGCCTCGGCCTCGCCGGCCAGCTCGTCGGGCCGCGGCGGCGCGCCGGCCGCGGCCAGGACCTCGGCGACGGCGGCGTAGGCGGGCGGGGCGTCGGCGGGATCGAGGGTCCCGGCCAGGAGCCGTTCGGCCGTGCCCTGGTCGAGGGCCAGGGGATCGCGGTCGAGATGACGGCCGAGCCTGGGCATTTCGTCACGAAGAGCGTCGTCGTCCTTCACGGCGTTACGCCCTTTCGTGTCGGCGCCTCGGTGGCGAGCTGCTCCGCCAGCCGGCGCAGCCCCCGGTGGGCGAGCACCCGCACCGCCCCGGGACGCTTGCCGACGATGCGGGCGACCTCCGTGACGTCGAGACCAGCGACCACGCGCAGCAGGACCACCTCCGCCTGGGCCTGCGGCAGGCCGCCGAGCAGCGCGAGCGCCGCCTCGGTCGACAGGGTCTCGAGTGCCGCCGCGGCCGGGTCGTCGGGCGCGGCGTGGTGGGCGAGCAGGTCGGCGGGCACCGGCGCGGCCTGCTGCCGGATGGTGCGGCGCTGCCAGTCGAGGGCGCGGTGCCTGGCGATGGTGAACACCCATGCCCGGAAGCCCTGCTCGTCGCCCTTGAAGCGGCCGAGCGTCTGCACCACGTCGAGCCAGGTCTCCGAGGCGATGTCGTCGGCCGCCCCGCGCGCGATCACCCGCAGATAGCGCAGGACCGCCGGCTGCAGGTCACGCCAGATGACCGCGAAGCAGCCCTCGTCGCCGGCCTTGGCGCCGGCCAGCGCCTGCTGGAACGATGCCCCGATCATCGGCCGCCCCAGCGGAGGGCGACGGCCGTGTGCGGGATCTGCTGCGGCTGCGCCGCCATGCGCGCTCCTCCGGGCGGATCGTTTGTACCCGGACGAAGCTGCAAGGTCGCGTCCCAGGTGTCAAATCGGGAGGATGCGGCAGGGGATCGGGCCTGGCGGCGGGCAGGGTCCAGCCGGGGCCGCCCCATGCCGGCCCCGGCTGGCCTACCGCACCGGATGCGGATGCTGCGAACGCGCGCCCACCAGCCCCGGGACGGGCGCGCGGGACGGGTCGCATCCGCCTCGCGGCGGTGACGCGCCGGTCCGCCAAACTCCACACGCCCAGGCAGCCGCACCGCCCGGCGGCGTCGGACGGCTACGGCGGCGGAATTGGGACGGGGGCCCCGGATGCTCCGCCGCCGTAGCGCCGCCGGGCGGCCGGTCAGCGACCGCCCCGGTCCAGCCCGCACGCGGCACCCGCGGGTCGGACAGCTCGTCCGGCGGCAGCCGGCACGTCACAGAGGCAAGAGCGTCCGCGGCCGGCGAGGCGTTACACCCGGAGGAAGGTCAGCCGTGGCCAGCGGCGCCGCCCTCACCGTCGGTGGCGGTGGCCACCTCGTCGACGGCCGCGCCGAACAGGCCGAGGGCGGTCTCGCACTGCTCCCGCGTGACGACCAGGGGCGGCGACAGGCGCACCGCGCTCTCCCCCGCCTCGAGCACCAGCAGGCCGCGGCGGAACGAGGCGAGCTGCACCGCCTCGGCCAGCGCGCCGCTGGGGAACTCCACCCCGATCATCAGGCCCTGGCCGCGGACGTCCTCGACCAGCCAGGGCGCGCGCCGCCGGATGCCGGCCAGCCCGTCCAGCAGCAGCTTGCCCTGCTCGCGGGCGTTGCCGAGCAGGTCCTCGTCGCGGATCGCGGCGAGGGTGGCCAGCCCGGCGGCGCACGGCAGCGGGCTGCCGCCGTAGGTCGAGCCGTGGGCGCCGGGCGGCCAGCGCTCCATCAGCTCGGCGCGGGCCACGAAGGCGCCGAGCGGCAGGCCGGACGCCAGGCCCTTGGCGGAGATCAGCACGTCGGGCTCGACCCCGGCGTGCTCGACCGCCCACATGCGGCCGGTGCGGCCCATGCCGCACTGGACCTCGTCGGCCACCAGCAGGATGCCGTGCCGCCGGCAGAGGGCCGCGAGCTTGGCCAGCCAGCCCGGCGGCGGCACCACGTAGCCGCCCTCGCCCTGGATCGGCTCGACGAACACGGCCGCGACCTCCGACGGCTCCACCTGGTAGCGGAACAGCACCTGCTCGATCTGGTCGACGGTGGCGTTGTCGCAGGCCGGCCAGGTGAGGTTGAGCGGGCAGCGGTGGCAGTAGCCGAACGGGGCGTGGAGGATGCCGGGCAGCAGCGGGCCGAAGCCGGTGTGGTACTTGGCCTTCGACGCGGTCAGGCTGACCGAGCCGTAGGAGCGGCCGTGGAAGGCGCCGTGGAAGGCGACCACGTACTGCCGTCCGGTGGCGGCGCGGGCGAGCTTCAGCGCGCCCTCGACCGCCTCGGTGCCGGAGTTGGTCAGGAACACCCGCAGCGGGCCCGGTATCGGCGCGGTCGCGGCGAGCGCCTCCGCCATCTCCGAGTAGACCGGCAGGTAGAAGTCGCTGGCCGAGTAGTGCAGCAGCTCGCCTGCCTGGCGGCGGAGCGCCTCGACCACCCGCGGGTGGGCGTGGCCGGTGGAGCACACCGCGATGCCGGCGTTGAAGTCGAGGAACAGGTTGCCGTCCACGTCCTCGAGGACCGCGCCGGCGCCCCTGCGGGGCACCATCGGGTAGGCCCGCGGCAGGGAGCGGCTGGTGATCCGCTGGTCCCGCTCGAGCACCCGCCGCCCCTCCGGGCCCGGCAGCTCGGTGCGCACGTCGGGCACCGCCCGAGCGGGGTCGAGCCAGGCCGTGCCGGCCTCCACCCCCGTCACGCCACCACCGTCTGGGACTGCTCGCGCATGAACTGCTGCACGTAGTACAGGCCGCCGCCGGCCTTGCCCGAGCTGCCGGAGCCCTTCCAGCCGCCGAACGGCTGCACCCCCGGCCAGGCGCCGGTGGTGGCGCCGGCGCGGCGGTTGACGTAGACGACGCCGGCCTGGATCTCGCCCAGGAAGCGCTCGACCTCGCCGTCGTCGCGCGAGTAGAACCCGGCCGTGAGGCCGTACTCGGTGTCGTTGGCCAGCTCGAACGCCTGGTCGAGGGAGTCGACCGGGTGGACGGCCACGAACGGCACGAACAGCTCCTCGACGAGCAGGCGGTGCTCCGCCGGCAGGCCGGTCACCACCGTGGCGGCGACGTAGTTGCCCGGCGGCAGCTCGCCGCCGGTGAGCACCTCGCCGCCGGCGACCACCTTGCCGTCGCGGCGGGCCTCGGCGACCGCCTGGCGGAAGCGCTCGACCGCCTCCCGGTCGATCACCGGGCCCATGTAGACGTCGCGCTCGACCGGGTCGCCGACCGCGATGTTGGCGGCCCGGTCGGCCAGCTTGGCGACGAACTCGTCGGCCACCGCCCGCTCCACGTACACCCGCGAGCAGGCCGAGCACTTCTGCCCGGTGAAGCCGAACGCCGAGCGCACCACCCCGTCGGCGGCCAGGTCGAGGTCGGCCTTGGCGGAGACCACGGTGGGGTTCTTGCCGCCCATCTCGCACACCGCCGGCCGCGGGACGCCCTTGGCGAACTGCTGGTAGATCTGCGTGCCGACCTGGTAGGAGCCGGTGAAGGTGATGCCGTCGACGCCCTGGTGCCTGACGATCGCCGCGCCCACCTCGTCGCCGCCGGGCAGGTAGTGGAACGCCCCGGCGGGCACGCCGGCGTCGCGCAGGCACTCGTACAGCTTCACGCCGGTGAACGCGCCCTGCGGCGAGGGCTTGAAGACCACCGTGTTGCCGGCCACCAGCGCGCCGCCGGCGGGCCCCGCGGCCAGCGCCATCGGGAAGTTGAACGGGCTGATCACCGCCCAGACGCCGTAGGGCCGCAGCACGCTGCGGGTGTGCTCGTTGGCGGAGAGCTGCCCCATCTGGCGGGCGAAGCCGTCGTTGGCCTCCACCTGGTCGCAGTAGTAGCGGATCAGGTCGGCCGACTCCTCCACGTCGCCGAGCGCCTCGAGGCGGTTCTTGCCGACCTCCATGGTCATCAGGGCGGCCAGCTCGTTGGAGCGGTCGCTGATCAGGTCCGCCGCGCGGCGCAGCAGGGCGACGCGGTCCCGCCACGGCGTGCGCGACCAGGCCGGGAAGGCGGCCCTGGCCGCCGCGACGGCGTCGTCGACGTCGCGCTGGCTGGCCTCGTGGAAGCTGCCGAGCACAAGGCGGGAGTCGTTGGGGCTGGTGAGGGTGAAGATGGGGCCGTCGTCGCGCGCCTTGCCGTCGACGTGGACCGGGAAGGTGGCCCCCAGCCAGGACCGCGCGGTGCGCACGCCCTCCTCGTAGGCGGCGTGCAGCTCCTCGTTGTCGGCCGTCAGGGTGGCGTAGGTGACGCGGAACTTGGGCTTGGCCATTGGGTTCCCTCCGGTGGGATGCGAGGCTCGACGACCAGGGTCACGCTGGCGGTGAGTGTACCGGGGGCTCAGGCCGGCCCGGCCGGGCCGGCGGCGGTCTCGAGCGCCAGCTCGTCCGGGCCGTGGGCGAGGCGGCCGGCGACCAGGGTGGCGACCGCCTCGGTGCAGCGCAGCCGCGCCGGGTCGCCGGCGAGCACGTCACCGGGGAAGACGGCGAGGTCCGCGCGCTGGCCGGCGTGGATGCGGCCGGTGATGCGCTCCTGCCTGGCCAGCACCCGGCCGCCGAGGGTGAACAGCTCGAGCGCGACCGGCAGGCCGAGCCCCTGCGGGGAGCGGTTGTGGTGCACGGCCGCGGCGACCCCGTTCCACGGGTCCAGCGGGGTGACGTCCGAGTCCGACCCGCCGGCCATGGGCACGCCGCGCCGCCACAGGTCGGCGAACGGGTTCATGCTCTTGGCCCGGCTGGCACCCAGGCGCCGCAGGTACATGCCGCCCGGGCCGCCCCAGGCGGCGTCGAAGGCGGGCTGCACGCTGACCGTGAGGCCCAGCTCGGCGATGCGGTCGGCGCCGTCGGAGCCGAGCAGCTCCGCGTGCTCGATGCGGTGGCGGCAGGCGGCGAAGGCGGTCCGCCCGACCGTCCGGCAGGCCCGCCGGGCGCAGCGCAGCGCCTGGCCGATGGCCAGGTCGCCGATGGCGTGGACGGCCACCTGGACGCCGGCGAGGGTCGCCCGGACGTACAGCTCGGTCAGCTCGGCGTCGTCGTGGTAGAGGGTGCCGGTGGTCTCGGGAGCGTCGTCGTAGGGCTTGGACAGCGCGGCGGTGCGCGCCCCGAGGGAGCCGTCCAGCCACAGGTCGCCGCCGACCTGGGTGAGCTTGCGGCCGGCGACGTAGTCGAGGTCCAGGTCGCCCCAGTAGGGGACCACCTCGACGGGGAGGCTGCCGGCCCGGTCGAGCAGCAGCTCGAAGTCGCGCCGGCCGGCGATGCCCGGGCTGCCCATCTCGTGCACGCAGGCCACGCCGCGCCTGGCGGCCAGGTCGAGAGCGCGGTCCTGCGCCGCCGCCAGCGCGGCCAGCGGCAGCGCGTCGAGCGTGTGGCGGCGGGCGGCCAGGTTGGCGTGGCCGCGGACCACACCGGTCGGGTTGCCGTCGCGGTCGCGCTCGCAGCCGAGCGCTCCGAGGGCCTCGGCCTCGGCCAGCAGGTCGACGGTCGCCAGCCCCTGATGGCCGCAGACGCGGGCGAGGTACAGCGGCCGGCCACCGGCAGCCTCGGCGAGCGCCTCGGGCCCCGGCAGCCCGGCAGGCTCGAAGGCCGCGTCGTCGTAGCCCTGGCCCCACAGCGGCCCGCCGGGCGGGGTCGTGCGGGCCAGCACCCGCACCGCCGCGAGCAGGTCGGCCCCGGAGCGGGCCTCGCGCAGGTCGCCGGCGCCGCGGGCCAGGCCGGTCGGGGTCAGGTGGACGTGGGCGTCGACGAAGGCGGGCAGGACGGTGACGTCGCCGAGGTCGACCAGGCGGTCGGCCCGCAGCTCGCGCGCCCGCGCCGCCGGGACCACCGCGGTGACGCGGCCGCCGTCGACGCCGATGGCGAGGTCGTGGCGGCGGCCCAGCGCGTCGGTCGGCTCTGGCGTGCCCCAGACGGTGCGGGCGACGAGCGCCAAGCCGGCCAGAGGGACCTCCTGGGGAGGGCCGCCACGTCCGCCCGGGGCGACGGCAACGGGCCGGGGGCGCGAACATGTCGGGCGAAGTGGTCGAGACTACGGGAAGTCTACGAGACGGACCGCCCCTGCGACCAGCGTCGGGAGCATCCGGCGTAGCGGTACTGCCATGCTGGGCGCATACTGCTTGGAAGATGTCGGCTGCCCGGCCCAGCTTCCGGCCCAGGTCAGGAGGGCGGATCTTGAGTCCAGCATTACGTTTCACGTTCAAGAAGTCGCTCAAGATCCTGCTGTGGACCGCGGCACTGTACGCGCTGGCGATCCCGGTCCTGTACTGGATGTACAAGTCGAACCGGGGCCTGCCGTGGTGGGACATCCTCGGCGGGGACCCGCGGGTCCCGCCCGAGTACCGCACCTACCTGATCAAGACCGGTAGCGAGTTCGCGCCCCACTTCGACCTCTGGGCCGTCACCCGGGCGCTGCCGTTCCAGATCATCAACATGCTGTTCATGGTCATCATGCTGATGACCTTCATGATCGTGCAGTTCGCGGCGATCTTCTGGTTCCTGTCGCGCGGGCGCACCTACGTGATCTACCCACGCGAGTACGACGTCGGCTTCGACGACGTCCGCGGCCAGCCCGAGATCGTGCAGTCGACCAAGGAAGCCCTCACGCTGTTCCAGGGCTTCAAGAAATTCCGGGAGGCGGGCGGCTACCCGCCGCACGGCATCCTCTTCGAGGGACCGCCGGGCACCGGCAAGACGCTGCTGGGCAAGGCGATCGCAGGCTCGGCCAAGGTGCCGTTCGTGTACGCCTCCGGCACCAGCTTCAACAACATGTTCATGGGCATCGGCAACCTGCGCATCGCGCGGCTGTTCCGCAAGGCCCGCCACATGTCCAACAAGTACGGCGGCTCGGTGATCTTCATCGACGAGCTGGACGCCGTCGGTGGCTCGCGCGGCTCGGTCTCCAACGTCTCCTCCGGCGAGCCCGTGGCGAAGGGCCCGCTGCGCTTCATCATGGCCCCGGGCATGGGCGGCGGCATGGGCGGCATGTACGTCAACGAGCTGCTCATCCAGATGGACGGCATGACCATGCCGAAGGGGTTCTGGCGGCACGTGCGGCGCCTGCTGCACCTGCCGGGCAAGCCGAGGATCCCGCAGTACAACGTGATGGTCATCGGCGCGACCAACCAGGCCTCGACGCTCGACCCGGCGCTGCTGCGCCCCGGCCGCTTCGACCGCAAGCTGCACGTCGGCATCCCGTCCTCCGCCGGCCGCGAGGACATCCTCAAGTACTACCTGGACAAGGTCCCGCACGAGCCGGTCGACCACAGCCGCCTGGCGCGCGCGACCTACGGCTTCACCCCCGCGCAGATCAAGAACCTGGTCAACGAGGCGCTGATCTTCGCGCTGGTGGACGGGCGCGAGAAGCTCAACTTCAACGACCTCTGGCAGGCCAAGGTGACCGAGGAGATCGGCCTCAAGGAGCCGAGCTCGACCTCGGCGCGCGACCGCCAGATGACCGCCTTCCACGAGGCCGGCCACGCCGTGCTCGGCTACGTGCTGGAGCTGGACGACCAGATCCAGGTCGCCTCGATCATCAAGCGGCGCGACACCCTCGGCGTCGTCTACCGCACGCCGATCGAGGAGCGCCACACCGAGCTGCGCGAGGACATGCGCCGCGACATCGTCGTCTCCCTCGGCGGGCTGGCGGCCGAGATGATCTGGTTCGGCGACACCACCGGCGGCCCCGCCTCGGACCTGCGGCAGGCCACCTACAGGGCGGCGATCATGCTCGGCATGCTCGGCATGGGCGACAACCTGATCTCCTACGGGGTCCTCAACGAGAACCCCTACGGCGGCGGCCCGCTGACGGCCATCCTGGGGGACAAGAACAACCGCGAGGCGATCGCCAAGCTCCTGATGGAGTGCAAGCAGGAGGCCGTCGACCTGCTGCGCCGCAACGAGCCGGCGGTGCGCGCGCTGGCCGAGCGGCTGCTCGAGAAGGACGAGGTCCAGGGCGAGGAGATCGAGGACCTGATGAAGGCCAAGGCGGTCGCGAGGGCGACCCCGGCCTTCCGCCCGCTGCTCGAGCTCGTCGGCGAGACCTGGCACGCGCCGATGCTGGTCGAGGCGAACCCGAGCGATGCCCACGACAAGCGCGACCGCGACCAGGCCGAGCCACCACCCGAGCCGTCAGGGCCGGGGTCGGCCTGGCGCTCGTCCGCCCCGTCGCAGCCGACGGCCGACCGCTCGGAGGGGCCCCGCGAGTTCGAGTGGTAGCCCGCCGCCGCCCGGCGGCTGACACGGCGGCGTGACCGACCCGTCGCCGGGCAGGTACGCGCGCGTCGAGCGCGAGCGCCGCTTCCTCCTGGCGGAGCTGCCTCGCGACCGGACGCCCGTCCGGGTCCATGCCATCGTCGACCGCTACCTGAGCGGCTCGCGGCTGCGCCTGCGCAAGATGACCGAGCGCGGGAGCGGCCAGGTCCGCTACAAGCTCGCCCAGAAGGTCCCCGCCGGCGTCCCGGGCGCGACACAGGGCCTGATCACCAACATCTACCTCGTCGAGGACGAGTACGAGCTGCTCGCCACGCTCCCCGCGCGGGTGCTCGGCAAGACCAGGCACAGCGTGCCGCCGCTCGGCATCGACGTGTTCGAGCGCCCGCTGCACGGCCTGGTCCTCGGCGAGGCGGAGTTCGCCAGCGAGGCGGAGGCGCGGGCATTCCAGCCGCCCGCCTACGCGCTCGCCGAGGTGACCGCCGACCGGCGGTTCACCGGCGGCAGCCTGGCCGCCGCCACGCGCGAGCAGCTCCTCGCGTGGCTGGCCGACTACGGGCTGGGCCGGACCTGGCAGCTCGTGCGGCCCTGACGTCCGCTGACGGCGACCCCCGCCGGGCTTGGTCAGTTGCCGGCTTCCAGCTTGGCGCCCAGCTCGACGGTCGAGCCGCCGCCGCCGAGCGTCACGGTGAGCTTGTCGACCTGGCCGGTCGCGCAGCCGACCGCGAGGGCTGGGAACGGCGCCACGCCGCCGATCAGCTTGGTGCGGCCGCACAGCACCCGGCCGCCCGCGCGGAGCTGGGCGGAGACCGGCAGCGGCCCGCGCAGGTCCTGGTCCGGCGAGGCGGGCTTGACCAGGACCACGACGTCGGCCCGGCCGCCCCCGACGAACGCGGCCGTCACCTCCAGGTCGAGCCGCACCGGGATCCCGTTGCGGACGGTGACCCGCGCCGTGGCCCGCGGTCCAGGGTCGATCACGCGGCGCTTGGCCCCTGACGGCCAGGGGCGCGGGGTGTCGATCGTGACGCTCGCGCCGGAGGTCTTGCCCACCACCAGCTCGGCGACGTCGATGCGCCGCAGCGCGTCCAGCTCGGGGGTCGGGCCGAGTGCCACCAGGTAGGTGCCGTCCGGGCCGGCGCCGACGGGCACGGCGCTGACGAGGCCCATCCTGATCTCGTCGGGGCTGGCGAACAGCCCGCCCTGGGCGTCCCTGAGGGCGAGCCCTCCGAGGCCGAGCACCTCCTGTCCGCGGGGCAGGCCGTCGACCCGCAGGTCGAGCTGGCTGGCGTCCTCGTCGCCGACCCGCTCGACGGCCACGGCGGTCACGGTCGCGCCGCCGCGCCGCGCCGACCAGCCCAGGTCGCGGCGGCCGACCGCCGCCTTGGCCGGGGTGCTGCTCGCGGTCACGCCGGCCGGGTTGTCGGAGCTGCCGGCCGGCTGGTCGAGGCCGCCGGCACGCCCGGCCAGGAAGGCCAGGCCGGCCAGGACGACCACGGCGAGGGCCAGCGCGGCCCGTGCCCGTGACGGGCCCGGGCCGGCCGGCGGGACCGGCTCGGCAGGCGGCGCCACCACCTCTGCCGGCCGCCGGCGGCCGCCGCTCAGGTCGGCGAGCGGCGTGCCGCAGGACGGGCAGGTCTCCCGCCCGTCCCTGACCGCGTCGCAGCGCGGGCACCAGCTGGTCATTGCTGTTGCATGCGCCAAGGCCCCTTGACGATCTGCTCGAGCTCGGTGGAGACGATCATCTGGATCTTCACGCGCGTGTTGCTGCTGCCGGCCGCCAGGTCGGTCATGGCGAACCCCACCGCGGTGACGCCGCCGGGCTCCCGGTCCACGGAAGGCTGCACCTCGCCGCCGAAATCGGTGTTGGAGACGAGCACGTCCGGATCGGGCCCGGCGAGCACCGAGCGGTTGGCGGGCCCCTTGGGCTCCAGCAGCACCACCACCTCGCCCTGGTGGTAGGTCGCGCCGGCCACGGCCATGGTCTTGCAGTCGCCGCAGTGGACGTCGATCTTGCAGCCGGTGCAGGGATCGGTCGTGACCAGCGGCTGGTGGCGCAGGCGCGGGTCGACCACGGTGACCGCGAGCTGCTCCTCGACCGGGGTGGTCAGCGTGACCGCGTCCACCTGGACGCGGTCGACCGCGGCCTTGTCCGTCAGCCGGTCCTCGACGGTGACCTGGGCGAACTGCTCGCTGCCCAGGGCGCGGCCGCGCGCGGGCAGCTCCGGGACCGGCCCGCTGCGCAGCAGCTGGTGCCCGCCGGCGTCGGTGATGCTGAGGCCCTCGAAGGTGGCGATCGAGACCGCGTCGGGCACGCCGTTGGCCTGGAGCCGGATGGTGGTGTTGTGATCGCCCGTGTCGATGCTGCGCAGGCTCAGCTGGATCCCCTTCACGGTGCGGCTCGACCAGTTGTAGAACTGGCGGTCGCCATCCGGGCCGAAGCCGCTCGGGACGGTGGAGGTGCTGGCGGCCCCGGTCCCGGCCACGGAGCTCGCGCGCGTGACGCGGCCCACCAGGAACGTCCCCGCCACCAGCGCGATCGCCGCGACACCCGCCAGCCCGGCCCTGGCGGCCGGCCACGCCCGGCCGCGGGCCTGCCCGACCGCCGCGCGCAGGTCCAGCCGGGCCGGCGCGGCCCTGCGGCCGGCGGTCTGGGCCGGCACCGCGAGCAGGGTGCTGCCGCAGGTCGGGCAGGCCCGTCCCGGACGCGCCGAGTGGACCTCGTCGCAGCGAGGGCACCATGCCTGGCGCTGTGCCACCGCGCCTCCTAGCGCCGCCGACTCCGCCGCGGCCGCGCGAGCGCGAGCTCGAGCGGCACTAGCTGGCCACCACCCGCAGGTCCCGTGGGGTCGTGTTGAGGCGCCGGGCGCCGTCGCCGGTGCAGACCACGATGTCCTCGATGCGGGCGCCGTAGCGGCCGTCGAGGTAGATGCCGGGCTCCACCGAGAACGCCATGCCGGCGGCGAGCGGCTCGTCGTTGCCGGCGACGATGTAGGGGTCCTCGTGCTCCTCGAGCCCGATGCCGTGGCCGGTGCGGTGGACGAAGTTCGCGCCGTAGCCCGCCTCGGCGATCGGCTCGCGGCAGGCGGCGTCGACCGCCTCGGCGGGCACGCCGGGGGCGACCGCCCGGCAGCCGGCCTCCTGGGCGGCCTGGAGCACCTGGTACAGCTCGGCGAAGCCGGGCGGGGGCTCCCCCACCACCAGGGTGCGGGTGGTGTCCGAGCAGTACCCGGCGCGGCGCCCGCCGATGTCGACCACCACCGCGTCGCCGGGCTGGATCACCCTCGGGCCGGCGCTGTGGTGCGGGCTGGCCCCGTTCGGGCCCGAGCCGACGATCACGAAGCAGGTCTCGTCGTGGCCGGTGGCGCGGATCGCCTCGTCGATCTCGCGCGCGACCTCCCGCTCGCTGCGCCCGGCCCAGCCCAGCTCGGCGAGGCCGTCGACCACCTGGTCGATCGCGGCCGCGGCGGCGGCCAGGGCCTCGATCTCCGCGGCGTCCTTGACCATGCGCAGCGCCCTGGTGACGCTCGACGCGACGGTGAAGTCGGCCCCCGGCAGGGCGGCCTGCAGGCGCAGCAGGAAGGTGCTCCAGAGCCGGTCGCCGACGGCCAGCCGCCCGTCGGCGGCGCCGTCGCCGAGGGCGGCGCGCACCAGCACGACCGGGTCCTCGGTCTCGTCCCAGGCGGCGACCTCGACCTCCAGGTCGCCGAGGTGGCCGCTGGCGAGCGGGGCCTCCAGCCTCGGCACCACCAGGCGAGGCTCGCCCTTGGCGGGAAGCACCAGCATGGTGAGGCGTTCGAGCAGTGGCGCGTCGTAGCCGGTGAGGTAGACGAGATCGGCCGAGGGGCCGAGCAGCAGCGCGTCGACCCCGCGCTCGGAGAGCTGCTCGCGCGCCCGGTCGAGGCGCGCGGCGTGCGGGTTTGTCATGGTAGTGATCCTACCGTCGCCGAGGGCGTCGGTGCTCGCGCCGGCGCGCGGCGAGCCTGGGCTGCGAGTCGTAGCGGTCCGCCTACGGCACCCGCTCGCGGGTGGGCTCGGTCTTGTCCCGCGAGATGACGACGGTCTTCATGATCCGGTCGGCCAGGGTCCGCCGCCGGGCGTCCCAGAGCGGAAGCAGATAGCCGAGGCCGAGGGTGAGGATGTCGAAGGCATGGGCCAGGTCGCGGACGAACGCCCTGCGGCGCCCGACAGGCTGCTTGTCGGCCATGCGGACGAGGGTCAGGTGCAGCGCGCCCTTGCCCCAGCTCTGACCGGTCGTGCCCTGGAGGTGCCAGCGGTTGTAGACCAAGGCTGCGACCAAGACGAGCACGCCGATAAAGACGGCCGCATCTCCGCCCGCGCCGATGATCGCATAGCCGGGAACGAGCGGGAGCAGGTCGATCAGGCCTGCTCCGACGCGTTGCCGCCAGGTCGCGAGCCGGTCGCCCTGGAAGTAGCCGACCCGGTCGCCGTCACGCCGTTTCGGCTCGTCCTGTCGCGGCCGGGTCCGATCCCGTGCGGCTCGCCGGGCCGGACGGGGCTGGGCGGGAGGCTCGCCCCATGGGTGGGTCGTGGTGGCGGGCCCAGCCGCAGCGGGCTGGCCGGGTGATTCCGCGGGTGGTTGGGGGACGGTGGTCGGGCGAGGGTCCACGACCGGCTCTGGCGCCTGGACCGGCATCGGAGGTGCCTGCGCCTTCTCGACCAGGGGCGGAGACGCCGCCTGGACCGGCATCGGAGGTGCCTGCGCCTCTTCGACCGGGGGCTGGGGCGGCGCCTGGGCCGCTGCCGAGGGTGCGGGCGCCGCCTCGAGGGGGGGCGGAGCCGGCGTCTCGACCGGTTGGCGGGCGGCGGGCTGCGCGGCGAGAGCGGTGGCGGCCGCGCCCGCGACCATGCGGCTGTCGTCGGCCTGGAGGCGCTCCAGGGCCTGCCGTGCCCCCAGCGCGATGCCGGCGTGCCGTCCGGACAGCAGCCGCGTCAGCTCGTGCACGGCGCCAAGGCGCTCCCCCACCATCGGCCCGTCGATCATGTCCTGCAGCGCCGTCGGGAGCGGCGCCGGTGTGGTGACCGGGCTGCGGCGGCGCGCGATGTGCAGCTCGCCTTCGATGGCGAAGGTCCACTTGCCGGGCGTCTGGTTCGGGGTGACCTCGCGGACCCGGTCGTAGACGTAGTCGTAGAGCTCGTCCAGGCCGATCAGGCCGTCCTGGTCACGGTCGGCGTCGCCGGTCTCCAGCCCGTCGACCAGCGCGCGGGTGAAGATCGAGGCCTCCAGCTCCCGCGCGTCCGTCAGGGTCACGTCCTCGAAGGCGTACTCCATCGCGCCCGAGGCGGTGATGACGGCACGGCCACGCCCGCCGAACTGCTCCTCGACGTGCACCGCCGCTCCGGCCTTGGCCGCGATGCCGCGTTCGAACGCCCCGGCGTAGCAGCAGTCCAGCAGCAGCACGATCCGGCGCGAGCGGCTGCGGTTCATGCGCCGGTTGACGAAGTCCGCCGAGACGGCGGTCGCGCCCAACCGGCGCAGCTTCGTGTTGGCCATGGCGAAGTACAGCTCGCCGCTCTCGTCCTTGACGCCGTGGCAGGAGAAGTGCAGCACCAGCAGGTCCTGGGGCGAGCGTTCGGCGAAGAAGTCCTCGACCGCCTCGTTGACCACGTGCGCCGGCTCGTTGACCATCGCGCGCACGTCGAAGCCGCCGATCTGCGCGTCCCGCAGCACACCGGCGAGCGCCTCGGCGTCCCGCGCCGGAGCGCGGAGCCGGCGCAGGCCGGGGTCCTGGTACTCGTAACCCGCGACGATCAGCGCGTACCGTCCACGCTCCACAGCTCACCGCCAAGCTCCGCGACATACGCCCTAGTCTTCTAGAACGCTAACAGCGGGAAAAAATACTACGAAGCTGTTTCTTGGACGAGAGCATCCAAAATCGTGAAGCACGCGAGTTTGACGCTTTCAGAGGTTGTTGCATAAAGCGTTGAGCTGCGCTTTCCCTGCTCTCCAGGGATGGCAGGATGCAGTGACGGCGTGCCAGGTCGCCTGGGGTGGGGAACCGGGCGAGGGTTGCCGACGTCAGGTAGGTAGCGACAGCGGCAGCCGGGGAGGGGAGATGCGGCGGTTGGTCGTCGTGGTGGTGGGCGCCCTGCTGCTGGCGAGCGGCTGCTCGGTGGCGCGGGACCTGGGCGCCACGCACTGCCCCGCCTCCCGGAAGCTCCTCCCCCAGGGGGCGGCGGACTACTTCGACTTCGTCCAGGTCGGCGGGACCACCTACCACGCTGGTATCGGGGGTACCGGGCCGGTGGCCGGGCGGGCGCTCCGCGAGGGCGACCTTGGCGCCAAGGTCGCCGTGGTGCGGTGCAAGCTCGCCGAGCACATCGTCGAGGACCCAGCCAAGCGGTACCTGGACGGCGACGCCGCCTACCTGGACAAGGGCACCGCGCTGTACGCGGTCAAGGGCTACAGGCCGGCCTTCCGCCTGGCCGCGCGGCGGGACGGCGAGCTGGTGCTGTTCGAGGCCGTCGACAACCCCCGCGCGCGGACCTGGGGCGACCTGCTCGACCTCGGGGGCAAGGTCCGCTGGATCGGCGTCAACGACGACCGCAACCGGCAGCTCGCGGCGATCAGGGACCGGCGGCAGGTCACCCGGCTGGTCGAGCTGCTGCTGGGCAGCCGCGTCGGCAAGGCGACCGCCTGCGCCGATGACGGCGTGTTCCTGACCTTCCACCTCGACGACGCGACCGCCACCACGCTGAGCTACAGCGTCCACTTCCGCCGGCTGGACTGCCGCGACCCGCTGCCCCAGACGTTCGGCGCCGCGATCCGTGCGGCGCTGCGGTAAGCCGGCGCGCTGGCCAGCTGCATCCCGGGTTGCGGCATCAGGCGAGTCCTTCAGCAGCAGGCTGGTACGAGCCTGCTGCACGGAGGTGTCGCCTTGTCGAGCCGGGGTGATGCCGGGATCTGCAGCAGCTTCCACTCCGCCTGGCAGGCCCGCAGCACGCCGCCCCACAGGATGGGACACTCACCGAACGACATCCAGCAGACGCCGGCGCCACGCTTGGCTGCGTAGGTCAGGGTGGGGAGGGTTCACGTGAACGCGATCGCGATGTGGAGCCGCCTATCGGCACTGCTGGGCGCGGTCTTGTTCGCGGCCGGCGGCGCCATGATGGGCTCGATGAACGCCGGCTGGTTTGGACTAGAACGGGACGCGAACTCGCTGTTCCCGCTCTTGGGTGTCGGCGCCGGCCTCGTGGTTGTCGGATTTGCTCGGAGCCGTCTGGCTCGCGGGCTGCACGAGGCGGGGTGGCTCGGGCGTGCCGCGCGATACCTACTGGCCGTTGCCCCGGTGCTGCTGATCCTGAACGCAGCGGTGGAGTTCGCGATCTTCGGAACCCTGGCCTTGGCGTTCGGGCTGATCAGCCTTGCGGTGGTCATGCTTCGTCGGCGGTTGCTTCCTCCCGGTGACCGCCTGCTGATTGTGCTGTCCGCCATCGGCAGCATCACCTGGAACACCGAGACACTCTCGGCCTTCCTGCTCGTTGGCGTGGGGTTCCTGTGGGCGATCCTCTCGGTGCGACTCCTGAAATCCCCCGCTGGCGTGCAACCGAGCTCCTGAGCGGGCCGGGTCAACCACCTCCCACGTGGCTTGATCGGCGAGCCCACCGCCGGTGAGCCCCACCGCCGCACCACACGGCGTTTCCGCAACGGCCTGGTACGAACCAAGCCGCTCCGGCCATCCCAGCTTGCCGACCGGCGGGTCGGGTGCCAGGGTGCGGCGACGAGACGGTGACCGCTGGGCGGAGGTGGGAAGGCTGTGCCGGTGAACGAAGTGGACTGGGAGCGGCGGGTGGCGGAGGCTTGGGCCTCGATCGACCAGCGCGGCGAGGCGGAGTTCCTGGCCCTGATCGAGCGGCTCGCCGCCGAGCTGCCCCCGGACAGCGGCGTCGGCGCGTTCGAGCGGGCGGCCTCGCTGGACTCGACCGGCCACCCGGACCGTGCGGTGCCGCTGTACCGGCAGGCGCTCGACCGCGGGCTGACCGGCGAGCGCCGGCGCCGCGCGGTGATCCAGATGGCCAGCTCCTTGCGCAACCTCGGCCAGCCGCGGGAGAGCGTCGCGCTGCTGACGAGCGAGCTGGACGCCGGGTCCGACCACCTCGACGACGCGGTCCGGGCCTTCCTGGCCCTGGCCCTGGTGGATGTCGGCCGTGAGCGGGAGGCGGTGTCGCTCGCGCTCGGCGCGCTGGCACCGCACCTCCCCCGCTACCAGCGCTCTCTGGGCAACTACGCCCGGCTGCTGCTCGACCCGGAGCCCGGGCACTCGTAGGCCACTCAGCCGGTCGAACCGTGGGCGTAGGGCCCGCCGCGCAGGGGTTGGTCCTGGGCCGCGCCAGCGGATCGTCCCCGAGCGGCTCCGTGGCCGCGTCAACGGCGTCTACTCCCTGTTCAGCCTCGGCGGCGCCGCGCTCGGCACGCTTCTGGGCGGCCTGCTCGCCAAGGCCCTCGGCATCACCGCGCCGTTCTGGATCGCCGCCGCGTCGGTCGCGGTGCTGGCGGCGGTGGCCTGGCCGCGGTTCACCCCCGAGCGGCTCACCGCCCCACCGCGCGACGAGGAGGCCGCGCCCGGCGAGGCCCGAGCGGCCACCCGGCGGGTCACACCTTGATGCGCAGGGCCTTGTCGAGCACGTCGACGCGCAGGGGCGGGCCGCCGGCCATGCGGACGCCGTCCAGGGTGAGCGCCAACGGCTCGGCGGTGTCGACCTCGACCCGGGTGGACTGGTACTCCCGCACCGACGGGTGGGGCACGTGCGTGCCGTAGTACAGCTCCTTGGAGCGGGCGTACATGACCAGCGGCTGGCCCTCGAAGGCCATCACCGACAGGCGGCCGTCGTCGGGCAGGGCGCGCGGGGCGACCTTCATGCGGCCCATGGAGAACTGGCCGTTCGCGATCACCAGCCCGGCCAGGCGGAACTCGACCGCGGTGCGGTCCAGGGCGAGGCGGGCCGGGGTCGAGCGGCTGGCCGCCAGCGCGCGCAGGGCGGTGACCAGGCGGCCGACCCGGCGGGTCGGGTCCCGGCCGGCCAGCCGGGCCGAGGTCTCGGCCGGGTAGCCGAGCTCGGCGCAGTTGGCGAACACCGCGGCCTGCTCGGCGCCGTCGGGACCGCGCCAGCGGGCGCGGCCGGCGTCGGCGAGGAACAGGCGCTCGCCGAGCAGGTGGGGAGCTGCCCGCTCGGGGTCGTCGGGCAGGCCGAAGGTGGCCGCCAGGTCCTGACGGCCCAGCCCCACCAGCCCGAGCACGGCCTCCGGGTGGCGCGGCCCGTCGGCCGCGACCAGCGTCGTGACCAGGGCGTGGGCGATCTCGTCGGAGCCGACCGCGACCAGCAGGCGGGTGCCACGCTGCAGCGCGCGGGCTGCCAGCTCCCCCGCGCGGGCGGCCGGCCTGGCAACGGCCGCCTCCGCCACCACCCCCTCCCGGGCGAGCTGGCGGCGCAGCTCGGCGAGGCCGCGGCGGCCGGCGGCGGGGTCGCCGATCAGGAACGGCGGCCCGAACGGCAGCAGCGCGGCCGGGTCGGGGCGGATCTCGGGGACGGGGGTGGGTTCGCTCACTCGCTCGGTGCCTTCCAACGCAGGTCGCGCCCGGGTCGATGCCTCCCGGGCCCGGGGTATTGTTCCAGGTTGGCCGGACGTGGAGCGCGGCGAGCCCCGGAGATCTCGTTCGGCTTCGCTCTCCTCATGTCGATTCCGGTGCCAGCCGATCGTCATGGAGGTGAGGCCGGCGGACGGCGCCGGCGGAACCGGAAGGAGCGCGCCATGCGCTACGTGCTGCTCATCTATACCAACGAGGACGACCGGCCCGCCTGGGGCACGCCGGAGGGCGACGCCGAGGCCAAGGGATACGACGCCTTCCACGGCGAGGTCACCCAGCGCGGCCTGCTGCGCAGCGGCGAGCCGCTGCTGCGGGTCGCGGAGGCCAGGAGCGTCCGCGTCAGGGACGGGCGGGCGCAGGTGAGCGACGGCCCCGCCGTCCAGACGCCGGAGCAGCTCGGCGGCTACTACCTGCTGGAATGCAAGGACATGGACGAGGCGACCGACCTGGCGACGAGGATCCCCGGGGCCCAGTTCGGCACGATCGAGGTGCGCCCGGTCCTCGAGCTGTCGTAGAGCTACAGACCGCCCCCATCCCGGCTGCCACGCCAAGGACGGGGGCGGTCTGTAGCTGTCTCCATGGATCACAGCGACTGTGGTCTTCGGGGGGGTTGCGGGGGCGGAGCCCCCCGCAGTCGTTCACAGCAGGCCGGAGTAGGCGACCACGCCCCGCTGGCAGGCGGCGACCGCGGCGCGGGCGGTGGCGGCCAGCTCGCCGTCGCCGGCCACCTCCTGGATCTGGCGGAGCAGGTCGAGGAGCTGCTTGGTGACGCGGACGAAGTCGCCGGCGGTGAGCTCGTCGTCGGCGAGCACGCGCTCGAGGGGCTGGCCCGTGGCCCAGCGCCAGGCGGCGTCGGCGAAGCCGAGGTCCAGGCCGCGGGTCAGGTCGAGCGCCTCGGCGGCCTCGTGGGTGTGGACCTCGTGCCACAGCTCGTCCAAGGCGGCCAGGGCGGAGCGGACCCGCTCGGTGGGCAGCTCCGGCCGCGCCGGCGGCCCCTCGCCGCCGCGTGCCTCGAAGACCAGGCTGGAGACGCACGCGGCCAGCTCGGCCGGGTCCAGCCCGAGCCACACGCCGCGGTGGATCGCCTCGACCACCACCAGGTCGGCCTCGCTGTAGACGCGGCGGAGGGTCTCGCCCTTCCCGGTGAGCGCGAAGCCGTCGACGTAGCCGAGCCGGCCCAGCACCCGCAGCACGCGGTCGAAGGTGCGCACCAGCGAGCCGGTGCGGCGCCGGACCCGCGCGGCCAGTGCCTCGGTGTCGCGGGTGAGCTGGTCGAAGCGCTGCATCCAGCGCTCGTGCTCGGCGAGGTCGGGGCAGCCGTGCACCGGGTGGGCGCGCAGCTCCTCCCGCAGCCGGGCGACGTCGGGGTCGTCGGCGGCCTTGCGCCGCCGCCGGGTCTGGCTCGGCCGCGGCGGGTCGAGCTTGGCGAGGGCCTCGGCCACCCGTGCCTTGAAGCGCGGGCTCTTGGGCGACAGCGCGCGCGGCATTGCCAGCTTGCCCACCGCGACGGGCGCGCCGCCGAGGTCGCGGACCGCGACGCGGCGCACGCGCCGGTCCTCGGTGAGCACCAGCACGCCGGTGGCGCCGTCGCGCCCGCCGGCGGGGCCGAGCACCGCGGCCAGCCCGCGGCGCCTGCCGCCTGGCAGGTAGACGACCGTGCCGGGGGTGAGGGCGCGCAGCGCCGCCGCGGCCTCCTCGGTGCGCAGGTGCCGGTCGGCGTCGGCCACGGCGCTCTCCCGCGTGCGCAGCTCGCGCCGCAGCGCCCAGTACTCCTCCACGTCGCCGCGGTCGCAGGTGGCCGAGGCGCGGTAGCCGGCAAGGTACTCGGTGTTGCGTGTCAGCGTCTGCTCGGCCCCGTGCACCGTCCGGTCGGCCAGGAACTGGGCGAACGACGAGGCCAGCAGCCGCTCGGCCTCCTCGCGGCGGTAGTTGGCCACCAGGTTGACGGCCATGTTGTAGGACGGCCGGAAGGACGAGGTCAGCGGGTAGGTCCGCGCGGAGACCAGCCCGGTGATGCGCTCGAACGGCAGGAAGGGCTGGTGCAGCACCACCGCGGCGCCCCGCTGGTCGATGCCGCGCCGGCCGGCCCGCCCGGTGAGCTGCGTGTACTCCCCCGGCGTGAGCAGCTCGTGGCGCTCCCCCTGCCATTTCGACAGGCGCTCGATCGCCACCGTGCGGGCGGGCATGTTGATGCCCAGCGACAGCGTCTCGGTGGCGAACACCACCCTGACCAGGCCCTGGGCGAACAGCTCCTCGACCGCCTCCTTGAACAGCGGCAGCATGCCGGCGTGGTGGCTGGCGACGCCCCGCCCGAGCGACTCGGCCAGCTCCTCGTAGCCGAGCGCGTCGAGGTCGGCCGGGTCGAGCGCGGCGACCTTGAGGTCGACGAACTCGCGGATCTGGCTCTGCTCGGCCGCGGTGGTGAGCCGCACGCCGGCGGCGCCGCACTGGGCCAGCGCCTGGTCGCAGCCGGCGCGCGAGAAGATGAAGTAGATCGCCGGCAGCAGCCGTTCGCGTTCCAGCAGGTCGACCACTTCGATGCGGGTCGGCACCCAGTCCCGCGAGCGGATGCGGGCACGCCGCCCGTCCCTCCCGCGGCGGCCGTCCCAGGACCGCTCGCCGCGGCGGGCCAGGGCGGGGTTCGGCACCGGCCCGCCGTTGCCGCGCCGCACCAGCAGCGGGTGCAGCTCGTCGCCGACCAGGTAGTAGTCGTCCAGCGGGACCGGGCGGCGCTCCTCGATCACCACCTCCGTCGGCCCCCTGGTGGTCTCGAGCCACTCGCCGAACTCCTCGGCGTTGGACACCGTCGCCGACAGCGACGCCACCCTGATGTGCAGCGGGAGGTTGATCAGCACCTCCTCCCAGACCGCGCCGCGCACCCGGTCCTGCAGGTAGTGGACCTCGTCCATGACCACGAAGCGCAGCCCCGCCAGGGTGGGGCTGCCCTCGTAGAGCATGTTGCGCAGCACCTCGGTGGTCATCACCACCACCGGCGCCTCCCCGTTGATGGAGTTGTCGCCGGTGAGCAGCCCCACGTTGGCGGCGTGGTGGCGCGCCACGAAGTCGCCGAACTTCTGGTTTGAGAGCGCCTTCAGCGGCGTGGTGTAGAAGGCCTTGCCGCCGGCGCGCAGGGCCAGCCAGACGGCGAACTCCCCCACCACCGTCTTGCCGGCCCCGGTCGGCGCGGCCACCAGCGTCGAGCGGCCGCCGGCAAGGGCGAGGCAGCCCTGCCGCTGGAAGTCGTCCAGCTCGAAGGGGTAGCCGGCGGCGAATTCCTCGACGAGGGCCGCCGCCTCGGGATCCTGCGGCACCAGGTTGTCAGCGGGTTGGTTGATCACGCTCTCAGGGTAGGCCACATCACCCCGCCCGGGCAGGTGGGCGGTCTGGGCGTGACGCTACGTGCCCTGGTCGCGGGCCTTGGCGAAGGCCGCCATGGTCCGCTCCCACTCGGCGCGGCGCCTGGTCACGATCTCGGCCGCCCCGTCCGACAGGCGCCGCGCCGCCTCCGGCGAGTGGGGTCCCTGGGCGGCGACCTGGTCGAAGATCGCCGCGTCCACCCGGATGGGCGCGCCGAGCAGCAGGGCGAGGTTGAGCGCGTCGGAGGGGCGCGCGTCGATCCGCTCCTCGCCGTCGCCGTCGCCGACCAGCGCCTCGGCGTAGAAGGTCCCCTCGGCCAGGCGGATCACCCGCGCCTCCCGCAGCGTGGCCCCGGCCGCCGCCAGCAGGCCGGCGGCGAAGCGGTACGGGTCCGGTCGCGGCAGCTCGGCGCCCTGCATGCTCATCGCCAGGGCGGTCCCCTCGAACGGGCCCACCCAGATCGGCAGGCGCCGGTCGCCGCCCACCTCGGCCAGCAGCACGACGTGCTGCTCGGGCAGCTCGTCGCCCGCCGGCGCCCAGCGGACGTCCTCCACGGTCATCTCGACCCAGTCGATCGCCTCGTCCGGCACGTGCTCCTCCTTCCACCACGGCCCGAGCTGCTCGCGCAGCTGGACCCGGGCCTTGTGCAGCCTGACCTTGACGGCGCCGACGCTGGTGCCCGCCAGGGCCGCCGTCTCGGCCTGCGACAGGCCGGCCAGGTAGTGCAGCGTGACCGCCGCCCGCCGACCGGGTGGCAGGGCGGCGACCGCGGCGCGCACCATGCGCGCGTCCTCGGCGGCCTCCGCAAGCTCCGCCGGCCCGGGACCCGGGAGCGGCCGGTCGCTCCCGCGGCCGCCCTGCAGCGCCTCCCAGGACCAGCTGGTGCGCGACAGCTCCCGCCGCCAGCGCCGGCACACGTTCAGGCCGATGCCGGCCAGCCACGAGCCGAACCGCTCCGGCTGCCGCAGCCGGTCCAGGTTCGTCATGGCCACCAGCACCGCCTCCTGGGCGGCGTCCTCGGCCAGCCCGGCGTCGCCGAGCGCCCCCTGGCACAGCGCCAGCAGCATCGGCCGGTGGCGGGTGACGAGCGTGGCCAGGGCCGCCCGGCTTCCCCGCCGCGCGGCGCCGACCAGCGCGGCCTGTTCCGACTCCGGCACCGTCTCCTTCCCGCTCCCTGCGTCCACGTCGGTCACTCCGATGGTCGCCGCAACGGGGCGGAGGGTTAGCTCAGGGAGGCGTCGAGGCGAGCCCCGGGGCGTCGCGGGTGGCGAGCACCATCACGGCGGACGGCTCGACCTCGAACACCATCGGCAGCTCGCCGGCGTGCTCCCCGTCGGCGTAGACGGTGCGGGGGCGGTCGGCGGCCAGCTCCACCCGGCTGGCGTGGTGGACCGCGACCAGCGGGTGCTCGACGTGCCGGCCCGAATAGACCTTGGGGAAGGTGGCGAGGAAACTGGCCTTGCTGAGGTCGCCGATCACCACCACGTCGAGCACGCCGTCGTCGAAGCGGGCGTCCGGGGCGACGCGCATGCCGCCGCCGTAGCTGCGCCCGTTGGCGACCACCACCAGCCAGGCCGCCAGCTCCTCGGCGCGGCCGTCGAGCGTCAGGGTGAAGCGCGACGGCCGCTCCACCGCCAGCTTGGCGACCAGCGCGCCGACGTAGCGCAGCGTGGCCGGCGCCCGGCGGAGGCGCTCGTTGGCGAGCCGGTTGACCTCGGCGTCGAAGCCGGCGCCGGCGACGTTGAGGAAGCGGCGGCTGTCGGCCCTGGCGAGGTCGACCCGCCGCCGCGCCAGCTCGGGCAGCAGCCCGGCCGCGGCCAGCGGGTCGTCCACCGGCAGGCCGAGGGCACGGGCGACGTCGTTGCCGCCGCCCGCCGGGACCACGCCGAGGGCGGCGCGGACGTCGGGGCCGGCGTCGGCCAGCCCGGCCGCGCACGCCCCGACCATGCCGTCGCCGCCCATGGCGACCACCGCGTCGACCATGCCGGCGGCGTCGCAGGCCGTCTTGCGCGCGTCAGCCAGCGAGCTGGTGCGGTGCACCTCGACCTCGACGCCCGCCTGGCCGAGCCGGTCGCGCACGGCCGGCAGGGCGCGTGCCCCGCGGCCACCGCGCGCCGCGGGGTTGCAGGCCAGCAGCGCGCGCACCCCGCCCCCTGCTCAGCCCGGAAGCGGGCTGTTGCCCGGGGAGCCGCCCGTGCCGCTGTCGACCGGCGGCGGGGCGTTGGCCCAGCGGTTGGCGTAGGAGCCGGCCGACTCGCCCGGCATCTGCCTGGTCACGTCGAGGTGGTAGCGGCCCACCAGGCGGGCGAGCTGGTTGGCGGCCGCGTCGGTGGCCTGCTCGGCACGCTTGGCGATGGCGTCGCCCTGGGCCACGAGCTGCTGGGCCAGCGGGCCCTTGGCCGGGACGCTCGAGGCCAGCTCGTAGGTGTGGGCGGCCTCGAAGTAGAGCCCGATCCCGGCCGCGTAGGCGTCGCGCACGCCGCTGAGCATGGGCACGTGGCCGCCGACCTGGTTGGAGGGGTTGCCGTCGAGCTTGGTCTCCCCCGCCGCGCCGAGGCTGACGTTGGCCACCTTCGTGCGGATGTCCTCGAGCTCGGTCTGCCACTGCTTGGACCGCTTGGCCAGGTCGGCCGGCTTGAGCTTGCCGCTCTTCAGGTCGCCCGCGCTGGTGAACCCGGGCTCGGCGGTCGTGCCCGGGCCGACGATCCCCGGCAGGGGCGCCATCGAGCCCCGCAGCGCCTCGGTGAAGCGGCGCACGTCGTCCCGCGCGAAGCCCTCCCGCGTCCGGTTGACCCCGGCGTACATCGTGACGAGCAGGGCCACCACCGCGAGGGTCACGGGGAAGGCCGGTGCACGGTACCAGGGCAGCCGCCGCTCGACGGACTGGATCCGGGGGCCTGCCGTCGGCCGGCGTGCTGGCCGGCTCTGACTCCGCTTGGTCTTTCCCTTGATCGCCACGCTGCGCTAACTCCCTTGCATCAACTCGGCCTGGCGCCGGCGGCGCCAGGGTTCGATCAGGAACCTCGCGACCCCCGCCGCCGCGAAATAGAAGATCCACATCGGGATCGCCATCGCGAACAGGCTGAAGGGATCCTGGCTCGGCGTGATCACCGCTGCGGCAACGATAATCAACGCGACGGCCGGTCTCCAAGCCCGCAGCATCGCCGCCGACGAGAGCACCCCGGCCATGGACAGGAATACCAGCACGATCGGGAACTCGAAGCTGAGCCCGAAGGCGACGCCCATGAACAGCACGAAGCGCAGATAGCGGTCGGCGGCGTAGAAGTTGATCAGGCCCTTGCCGCCGACGGCGACCAGGAAGCCGATCGCCTTGGGCATGGTGACGAAGGCGATCGCCACCCCGCCGGCGAACAGCAGGGTGCTGGCGATGGCGAAGGGGGCGGCGAAGCGCTTCTCGGTGTGCTTGAGGCCGGGCGCGACGAAGCGCCAGACCTGGTAGGCGATCACCGGCATGGCGATCAGCAGCCCCAGCACCAGCGACAGGCGGATGCGGATGCCGATGCCTTCCAGCGGGCTCTGGGCGAGCAGGCCGCAGCCCTGCCCCTCGGCGGTGGTGATGCGGTAGCGGGGCGGGATCTCGCAGTACGAGCGGGTGATGAAGGAGAACGTCCGGTCATAGAGCAGGAAGCCGCTGACCAGGGTCCCCACCAGGAGGGCGGCGAAGCTCTTCATCAGCCGGTCGCGGAGCTCGGCGACGTGCTCCAGGATGGTCATCTCCGCCCCGGGGTTGGCCGGGGCGCGCCGCAGTCGCATGGTCGGGAGCGGGATCGCCGGTCGCGGGGGTCAGTTCAGCGGCTTCTGCTCGTCGGAGGCGGGGTCGGCGGGACGCTCGGCGGCGGGCTTCTCGGGCTCGTGCTTGATGCCCTCGCTGACGCCCTCCTTGAACTCCTTGATGCCGCGCCCGAAGTTGCGACCCACCATCGGCAGGCGGCTCGCGCCGAACACCAGCACGACGACGAGGATCACCCAGATCCATTCAGTTCCACCAAACATGGCCGATCGCTCCTCACGGCGAATCGTGACCCGACGGTGCCAGGCCGAAGAAGACTGGGTCGAGTCTACCGCCTCACCACCCGCGCCGGCAGGGCGGCCGGATGATCAGTCCTGGTCGCGCCGGCCGCGGGCCTGCAGCCGCTCGGCGCGCTCGGCGACCTCCTCGCTCTTGGCCGCGAGCTCCTCGAGCGTCGGCGTCAGGCGCTGGCTCAGCCTGACGACCGACTCGTTCAGGGACTTGAGGTTGCCGACCAGGCGCCAGACGGTGAACGCGAGCGTCACCAGCACGCCGAGCCAGAACAGCCCCAGCAGGATGGCGAGGTAGGCGGGCAGCAAGGACCTCCCGGAGCGGTGGCTTGCGGGGATCCTACCGGTTGACCAGGGTCAGTGGCACGCCGCGACCAGGCGCGACCACCAGTCCGGCTCGTCGAGGAGCAGGTGGAGGTCGAGCAGGTCGTCGTAGGTGAGGGTGGGCCCGGCGTGGGACTCGAGCAGCTCAGCGGGCGGGTCCCAGAACCTGGTCGGCACCCCGCCGGAGACCAGCAGCCGGATGACGCGCTGGTCGGCCGGCTTGGTCACCAGCTCGAAGCAGTCGGGGCAGACGAAGGCGTAGTAGCTGCGCTCGGCGGCGGTGCACACGTGCAGCTCGACGTCGGGCGGGGTCAGCTCGACCTCGCCGCACGCCGGGCAGGTGGCGCGGATCTTCGTCTGGGGCTCACGGTCGCGGTTGCGCATGTTGCCGCGGATATCGGCCGACTCTGCCGCCGGCTTGAGAAGGCGGTCTCGGGAGCTGTCCCCGCGTGTGGCAAATGGCCCCATCGGGTCATGTGCCCGGAGGCCTCGCGTGCCGAGGGAATGCAGGTAGCGATTCGCGTCGCCTCCCGGGAGCCGGATGCCAGACCAGGACACGGGACGGCGCCTCGACGGGGCGCCGCCCTCGCTCGCCGCCGCCGCGCGCAGGCTGCGCGACGGTGCCGGTGGCGGCCTCGACCAGCTGGGCGCGGCCGTGCTCGACGGCGTGACCGAGCTGTTCCCGGGGCACGGCGCGGTGCTGGCCGTCATCGGCGACGGCGAGGGCTACGAGCTGGCCCGCTACCGCGACGTGGAGCTGGCGGCCGCCCAGGCCGTGCTCGCCGCCCCGGCGACCGCGGTGGCGATGGCCGCCGACCGCCCCACGGTCCTGCCCGCCTCCGTCCTCGCGCCCGCCGCCGGGGCGCCCGAGAAGCAGCCACCCGCGCCGAGGTCGCCCGGGCCGGGAGCCGCCGGCGGCCCGCTGGCGGTGGCGCTGACCGCCGCCGGCCGCCGTGCCGGGCTGCTGGTGCTGGTGCCCCCGCGGGACGGCGACGGCGCGCCGGAGGCGGCTGCCGAGCCGGACCTGGAGACGCTGGAGCTGCTCGGCCAGCTCGGCGTCCACGCCGGTCTCGCCCTCGACGCGTGCCTCGCGCGGCGCGCCGAGCAGGCCGGGCGGGCGTTCCTGGACGGGGTGGTCGCCGCCGTGCCAGCGCCGCTCCTGCTGGTGGCTCCCGACGGCACGCTCGCGGCCGTGAACCCGCTGGCGGCCGAGCTGTTCGGCCTCTCTCCCGACTTCGACCGGGGCCGGCCGGTCGCCGGCCGCCTGCGCGCGCCCGAGCTGGAGGCGCTCTGCCAGCCCGGGCCGGACGGGGAGCTCGACGTGCGGGTCGGCAGCGGCGCGGAGCGTCGGGAGATGCACGCCCGCGTGGTGCGCGTGGCCGGGCCCCGTGGCGACGCCAAGGTGGCGGTGCTCGAGGACCGGACCGCGGCGCGCGAGATGGAGCGCCTCAAGGCCGATTTCGTGGCCGTGGTCGGCCACGAGCTGCGCACCCCGCTCACGGTCATCAAGGGCTACGTGGGCGCGCTGGCCCGCCGCGGCGAGGCGATGGAGCCGGCCGCCCGCGGCCGCATGCTGGTGGAGATGCAGGCCCAGGCGAACCGGCTGGAGCGACTGCTCGAAGACCTGCTGCTGCTGTCGGGCCTGAAGGCGCAGGGCGACATCGCCCTGGACCGGGCCGACGAGAACCTGGTCGCGCTCGCCGACGGCGTGCTCGACCGCTTCCGTGCCGAGCACCCGCAGCGCGGCTTCGAGCTGCGCGCGCCGCGCGCCAACGTGGTCGCCCACGTCGACCGGGCGCGGCTGGAGCAGGTCCTGCGCCACCTGGTCGACAACGCGGTCAAGTTCTCCCCGCCCGACCGCTCCGTCACCGTCACCGTGCGCGAGGGCGCCGAGCAGCTCGAGATCGAGGTCGTCGACCACGGCGACGGCGTCTTCTCCGGCAACCTCCCCAAGCTGTTCGACCGCTTCCAGCAGCTCGACGGGTCGGCGACCCGCGACCAGGGCGGCGCCGGGGTCGGCCTGCACGTGGCGAAGGTCCTGGTCGAGGCGCACCAGGGCACCATCGCCGCCCGCAGCGCGCTCGGCAAGGGCTCGACCTTCACGGTGACCCTGCCCAGAGGGCTGGTCAGTACGGGCTCAGGCGTCCGCGGCCCCGGTTGACCGGGGGGCGACCGCGTAGCGGCTGAGGGCGTGGCGGGCGGCGGCGGCCACCGCGGCCCGCAGCTCGGGCGGGCCGACCGGCTCCGCGTCGGGGGCCAGGCGCAGCACCAGGCGGACGATCCAGGACAGCTCGCGCACGGTCAGCCGTACCCGCAGGCGGCCGTCGGGGCGCCGCTCGCTGGCCAGGATCGGCACGTAGTCGGCCAGCCACTCGGCCTCCGGGCCCAGGTCCAGCTCGCACTCCAGGCCGCCGTCGACGACGCCCTGGGTGGGGTCGCCGTACTCGGTCGAGTCGAACTCCGCGGGCCGCTCGAACGGCTCGTCGGTCTGCTCGACGGAGACCACCCGGTCGACCCGGAAGAGGCGCTCGCCGCCGGCGCGGTGGCACCAGCCGGTCAGGTACCAGTGCCCCGAGGCGGCGTACACCAGCCAGGGGTCGACCTTGCGGCGGGTCAGCTCGCCCCGCGACCCGGTGTAGTACTCGATCACCACCCGCCGGCTGGCGGCCGCCGCCCTGGCGAGGGCGGCACGCCGCTCCCGCTCGACCGGGTCGCCGTCCAGCTCCACCGAGACCCTGCTGCCCAGCTCCTGGACCCGGCGGAGCTGGTCGGCGGGGAGCACCGCCTCGAGCTTGGCCAGGGCGCGGGTGAGCGCGCCCTCCTCGTCGACCTCGGGCAGGGCGGCGAGCGCGCGGCCGGCCAGGTACAGCCCGGCCGCCTCCCGCCAGGTCAGCCGCGGCGCGCGGGCGAAGTAGCCGGCCAGGCCGATGTGCACCCGGTCGCCGTCCACCCACGCCTCGATCAGGTCGCCGGGCCCGTAGGGCGGGACCCCGGAGACGAACAGCAGCTCCAGGTCGGCCATGAGGGCCTCGCGGGTGATGCTGAAGCGGGCGCAGACCTCCTCGACGGTCGCGTCGGGGCGGCTCATCACCCACGGCACCAGCGCGAGCAGCCGCTGCAGGCGGCCGGCGGCGCTGGCGTCGGGGGTGCGCTGGCTACGCTGTGGCATCGCCGACCAGCGCCTCGAGCCGGGTGAGCCGGCGCACCGCCTCGGCGCGCAGCTCGGTCGGCTCCACCACCTCGACGTCGTTGCCGAGCACCCAGGCCAGGAAGCCGCCGCGGTCGACCACCGGCAGCTTGAGCGTGACCCGCCCGTCCGGGGCGACCGGCTCGACCGGCTCGGCGCCTCGGAGCTCGGCCATCCTCGCCGCCGCCCGCCCGGCCCTGACCAGCGCGATCTCGGCGCCGCCGTGCTCTCCGGCGGTGGGCAGCCCCTGGCCGGGGTCGAAGCCCTCCGGCACCTCGAAGTCGGGACCGCGCGCGGTCGCGCGCAGCCGGCGCACGTCGGAGCGGATGCGCGACAGCCGGAAGGAGCGCTGCGCGTCCCGGTCCAGGTCGTTGCCGACCACGTACCAGGTGCCGCGCCGGTGGACCAGCGCGTACGGCTCCAGCTGCCGCTCGGCCGGCTCGCGGCCCGGCGGCTGGTAGGTGAAGGCGATCCGCTTGCGGTTGGTGACCGCCTCCAGCAGCGCCGCGACCAGCGGGCTGCCCCCGGCCAGGTCGGCCCGGACGGGCTCGCCGCCGGCGCCGGTGTCCAGGTCGAGCTTGGCGTGCCCGGAGACGGCCGCCGGGTCGAGACCGGCGCCGGACCAGGCCCGCGCCGCCAGCGCCAGCGCCGCCCGCTCGTCCGGGTCGAGGCGCAGCTCCGGCATGCCGTAGGCCTTCGGGTCGATGAAGTAGCCTTCGTCGCTGCCCCACGCGTCCATCGCGGCGCGCTCCACCGGCACGCCGAGCCCGCGCAGCTCCTCCTTGTCGCGCTCGAACATGCGGCGCAGGCTCTCGCCGCTCGCCTCGTAGCCAGGCACCATCTCGGCGACCTCGTCGAGGGTCAGCGGACGGGGCGTGTCCAGCAGCAGAGCGGTCAGGTTGACGAGCCGTTCGACCTTGCGCATGGGCGCATGCTACCGCCGTTGCCGGCTCGCTTGGGCGGCTTCTCCCGGTAACCGGCCGCAGGCCACGCCGGCCGGCCGGCCCCCGCGCGGCCGAACGCGGCGTGACCAGCGCGGTCACCTGTATGATCGGCGGCGGTGCTGGTCTTGTCCGGCCCCGGGTCCCATGGCCCGACCCTGACCGTCGAGGATCAGCAGGGAATGCCTCTAGCAGGAGAGCCCCCCGCTGAAGGGGCGCCATCTCAGAACCCGCAGACCCGCCGTGCCGTCCTGGAACAGCTCAAGCTGAAGGGACCGCGGACGGTCGCCCAGCTGCACGAGGCGCTGAACGTCACCGGCGTGGCCGTGCGGCGGCACCTGGACGCGCTCGAGCGGGACGGGCTGGTCCGGCAGACCACCCGCTCCTCCGGCCGCGGGCGGCCCGCCCACGTCTACTCGCTCACCGAGCTCGGCCACGACCTGTTCCCGCGCAACTACCACCAGCTCGTGGTCCAGCTCCTGGAGGCGGTCGGCGAGCGTTTCGGCGCCGAGGCCGTCGAGGAGCTGTTCGCCCACCGCCGCCAGGTCCTCGCCGAGCTGTACCGCGCCCGGACCGCCGGCCGTGCCCTGCCGGAGCTGGCCGGCGAGGTGGCCGCCATCCAGGACGAGAACGGCTACATGGCCGACTGCCGGCAGGTCGAGGACGCCCGCTGGCTGGTCCAGGAGCACAACTGCGCCATCAACCGGGTGGCCCGGGTCCACCCGGCGGCGTGCGCCCACGAGCTGGCGCTGTTCCGGCAGCTCGCCGGGCCGGGCGTGCAGGTCGACCGGGTGGCCCACATGCAGGCCGGCGACTCGGTCTGCGCCTACGTCTTCCGGCCGCGGCCGCCGAGCGGCGAGCGCTGAGCCGGTGGCGCGTGTCCGCAGCGGCCGGGTGACCGCCGTCACCGCCCGCCGGCCCGGGGTCAGCGAGCTGCTGGTCACCCTCGACGAGGAGCCCGACGCGCCGGCGCGGCCGGCGCTCGCCTACGACGCCGTGGTCGGGCCCGCCGCCGTCGGTGAGCGGGTGGTGCTGAACACCACCGCGGTCGCGCTGGGACTGGGCACCGGCGGCTGGGACCTGGTGATGGCGCGGCTCGCCGGCCCGGTCGACGACCCCGCCGGGCCGGGCCACGTGATCAAGGCCCGCTACACGCCCTCCCAGGTGCGCGTGCTGGCCGTGGAGGAGGAGGCGAGCCCGCACCGGGACGCGCTGGCCGCCTGCGACGGCCTGGACGGCCTGCCGGTGGTCTGCGCCGAGCTGCACTCGATGGTGCCGGTGGTGGCGGCGGCGGCCAGGGCGGCGGGCGAGCGGGACGGCGGGCGCCAGCTCACCGTCGCCTACGTGATGACCGACGGGGCCGCGCTGCCGCTGGCGTTCTCCCGCCTCGCCGCCGCCATGCGCACCAGCGGGCTGGTCGCGGGGACGGTCACCAGCGGGCAGGCGTTCGGCGGCGACCTCGAGTCGATCACCCTGCACTCCGGGCTGATCGCCGCCAGGGCCGTGCTCGGCGCCGACGTGGTGGTGGTCGCGCAGGGGCCGGGCGGGATGGGCACTGGCACGCGCTACGGCTTCAGCGGCACGCAGCTCGCCGAGGCGGTCAACGCGGCCGCGGCCCTCGGCGGCCGCCCGGTCGCCTGCCTGCGCCTGTCCACCACGGACGGGCGCGCCAGGCACCGGGGCGTCAGCCACCACAGCCTCACCGCCCTCGGCCGGCTCGCCCTGGCGCGGGCGGCCGTGGCGGTGCCGGCGCTGGACGACCCCGGCCTGGCCGGCGCCGTCGACCGCCAGCTCGCCGAGGCGGGCGTGGCCGCGCGCCACGACCTGGTCCGCGTCCAGGCCCCCGACCCGGCCGCCCTGCTGGCCCGCTGGGGCCTCGAGGTCGCCAGCATGGGCAGGGGGCCGGCCGACGACCCGGTGTTCTTCGCGGCCGCCGCGGCCGCCGGCACCCTCGCCGGGGCCTTGTCCTCCGAGGGGCCGAGCGGCGCCCCCCCTGACCCTCCCGGGGCGTGGGTGGCGGGGCGGTGACCACGTGCGTCGAGCCGGGCAGGCCGCCGCTGCGGGGTGGCGACGGCGGCCGCCGGCCGGGCCGCCTCGGCGCGCTCGGGCGCTGGCTCGCCGGGCGCTCCGACCAGGCGGTCTTCGCCGCCTGCCTGGCCGGCATCGCGCTGGGCATCGGAGTGTTCCTGGTGGTCCCGCTGCTGCCGCAGTTCGGCCCCATCCACAAGCTGCCGACCACGCTGGACTACAACGTCAGCGGCAAGCCGGAAGGGCGGGTGACCGGCTTCTGGGTGCTGGCGATGGGCTCGTTCGGCTGCGCCGTGTGGCAGTGGCGCCGCGGCCGGAAGCCCGGCCTGCCGCTGCTGGTCGCCGGGGCGGTCCTGCTCACCGGTCTTGCCCTGCTGGTGCCGCCGGTCGCCTCCGAGGACGTCTACGCCTACTCCTTCTACGGCAAGGTGCAGCACACCTACGGCGCCAACCCCTACCTGTCGGTCCCGGCCCAGCACCCCCTCGACCCGTGGTACCCGCTGTGGTCGTGGCGCTTCGTCGGGCCCGTCTACGGCCCGCCGTTCCTGCTGCTGCTGCGCCTGGTCGCGGTGCTCGCCGGCCCCAGCCTGCTGGCCTGGGTGATCTGGATGAAGCTGCTGCTGGTCGCGGCCGAGCTGGCGGCCGTGTGGCTGCTGGTCCGGGTGGCGCGGGAGCGTGGCGGCGACCCTGGCTGGCCGCTGCTGCTGATCGCCTGCAACCCGATGGTGCTGCAGGCGGTGGCGATGTCGGCCCACGTCGACGCGCTGCTGCTGCTGCTGGTCGCCGGCGCGCTGCTGGCCCACGGCCGCGGCCGCCACCTGGTCGCGTTCGGGCTGCTGGTGCTCGCCTTCGTGGTCAAGCTCTACCTGGGGCCGCTGGCCGGCCTCTACGGGCTGTGGCTGGCGTTCGGCCGCGAGCCCGGCCGTCCGCTGGCGCGGCGGCTGCGGTCCTTCGCCGGGCTCGGCGCGCTCGGCGCCGCCATCACCGCGCTCTGCTACCTGCCCTACGCGAGCGCGGGCACGCGCGTGGTGACCAGCATCCTCGACGTGGGCGAGCACTTCTCCACCGGCAGCCCGCCGAACCTGGTGCGGCGGGCGCTGGCCTGGCTGCTGCCGGCGGCCTTCGGGGTGGTCGACACCAGCGCGGCCCGCATCGGCGCGCAGACCGGCCGCCTGCTCTCCGCCGTGGCGGTCACGGTCGTCCTGGCGCTGGCGGCGCGGCGGGTGGCGCGCAGCCCCGACCCGTGGCCGGTGATGGCCACCTGGTTCCTCGCCTACCTGCTGCTCACGCCGTGGATCTTCTACTGGCACGAGGTGCCGCTGCTCGGCATCGTCGCGGTGCTCCCGTGGAGCCTCACGAGCCTGGTCGCGGTCGTCCTGTCGATCAACCTGGTGCCGATCCTGCCGCAGGTGCGCGGCGTCCCCACGTCCGCGACGAGCGCCGCCCGCGAGCTCGGCAACACCGCCGTCGGGCTGGCCGCCCGCTACGGTGCCGCGCTGGCCGTCCTCGCCGCCGGCCTGCGCGCCCGCCGCCGTGGCGCGCGCCCGCCAACCGTGACCAAGGCTTCCGCGGACGCGGAGCCGGACGGCGGCGGCACGTGACCGCGGGTCACATCGAGGCGATCAGCTTGTCGACCCGGTCGTCGTGGGCACGGAACGGATCCTTGCAGAGCACCGTGCGCTGCGCCTGGTCGTTCAGCTTCAGGTGCACCCAGTCGACCGTGTAGTCGCGGCGGCGCTCCTTGGCCTGGCGGATGAACTCGCCACGGAGGCGTGCCCTGGTGGTCTGGGGCGGCTCCTGGGTGGCCCGGTCGATCGCCCGGTCGTCGCAGATCCGCTCCACCGCCTCGCGCCGCTCCAGCAGGTAGTACAGGCCGCGCTTGCGGTTGACGTCGTGGTAGGTGAGGTCCATCAAGGCGATCTTGGGATGCGAGAGCGGCAGGTTGTGGCGCGCCCTTGCGCGCTCGATCAGCAGGTACTTGGTGACCCAGTCGACCTGCCGGCCGAGGCGGTCCAGCTCCTGGGACTCGAGCGCGTCGAGCACGTGGCCCCACATCGAGACGACCTTCTTGGCGACCGGGTCGTCGCGCCGGTCGACGAAGCGGGTCGCCTTGTCGAAGTACTCCCGCTGGATCTCCAGCGCGCTGGCCTCGCGCCCGTTGGCCAGCCGCACCTTGCGCCGGCAGGTCATGTCGTGGCTGATCTCGCGGATCGCCCTGATGGGGTTCTCCAGGGTCAGGTCGCGCAGCACGGTCGACTCCTCGACCATGGACAGCA
>WNGA01001444.1_pt1 | contig 53131 bp, 48 predicted proteins | sample 5400061 | NCBI WGS metagenome assembly WNGA01 (sample SAMN13153366, study PRJNA577476) | soil metagenome | isolation source: 100 cm soil or saprolite under grassland replicate 2 | place: USA:California | collected 2016-06-15
CGTCGTTCCTGCTGATGTGCGGGGACCACGCGTTCTCGTCCCAGGCGCTGCCCGCCCTGGTCGCGGCGAGCGAGCCCGCGGTGCTGGTGGACCCGGCACCGACGCCGGACGCGTGGGGCGAGGGGACCCGCGTGTCGATCCGGGAAGGGCGGGTGACCGGCTTCGGCAAGTCCCTTCCCGACCCCGCCATCGACTGCGGAGTGTTCCTCCTGGACGCCCGGGTGTTCGGGGCCTACCGGCAGACCTCCGCCGGCGGCGACCATTCCCTGGCCGGGGCCGTGACCCGGCTGGGGAGGAGCGTGCCGATCCGGGCGGTCCCGCTGCCGCCGGGAGCGTGGTGGCAGGACATCGACACTCCCGACGATCTCCGGCTGGCCCGGACCTGGCTCCGCCAGTCGCTGGGCAAGCGCTCCGACGGGCCGGTGTCGCGGTGGCTGAACCGGCCGATCTCCACGCGGATCACCATGGCCATCTCCCCCGCCCGGATCCCCCCGGGGGCGCTGTCGCTGTTCACCGCCCTGGTCGGGATGTGGGCGGCGTGGTCGCTGTCGGCCTCGCGGGCCGTGGTGGGCGGGATCTTCGTCCAGGCGGCGTCCGTGCTGGACGGAGTGGATGGCGAGACGGCGCGGCTCCAGTGGCGGACCTCGGAGCGCGGCGCGCTCCTCGACGACCTCCTCGACAGGATGGTCGACGCGGCCATCGTGGCCGGCATCGGGCTGTGGCTGTGGGACGACCCCTCGCGCCTGTTCCGGACCCTGATCCTCGGCATGACCGTAGCGGCGTGGCCGCTCATCCACCTCGCCGTCCGGAAGCCCTTCCAGGTGTTCGAGGTGCCGCAGGGCGCCGGACGGCGGCCGCTGCTGGTGATCCTGGGGAGCCGCGACGTCCGGCTGGCCATCGTCGCGTCGATCTCGCTGTTCGACCAGCCGTGGCTGGCCCTGGCCGCGGGGATGGCCGCCTACTGCCTGAGCGTGCTACGCCGGGTGCCCTTCATGCTCGCGCGTCTCCGCCATGGCGTGGCCGGTCCCGCCCGGGCCCTGGCCGTCCGCCTCCATCCCCTCGGCCTGTTCATCCCGGCTCCCCTGCGCCGGCGCCCGCCAGTGGGTCCGGCGACGCCACACCAGGTAGGTGAGGCCGCCGATCGGGATCTGGGCGAAATAGGTGAGGAACCGGAACACCAGCACGGCGGCGACGGCCTGCGTTCGCCCTGACCCCGCCACCACCAGCCCCCCGATGTAGCCGAGCTCGGCGATGCCGACGTTGCCGGGGATGATCGGCATCGCCGTCGCCAGGCGGATGAACGCGAACACCACCAGGACCTGGGCCCAGCTGACGATCGAATCGGGGGTCCCCGTGAACCGCACCGAGGCCAGCAGCACGAGGTACACGGCCAGCTGGCTCACCACCTCGGCCGCCGCCAGGAACAGCCCGCGGGTGCGGAGCAGGTCGATGACCCGGGCCCGAAACCGGACGGCGGTGTCCCCCCAGGCCCGGGTGGGCGGCCGTCCCACCTTCTGCAGGAACCACGAGGCCACCGCGCTCGCGGCCTTCCCGGCGCGGCGGGCGAAGCGCTCGCTCCGGAGCATGAGGGCGAGCACCCCGAAGGCGGCCAGGAAACCGCCCAGGCCGACCAGGGCCGCCGGCAGCTCGTCGCCCGGGGCTCCGCCCGTCGCGGCGAGCAGGCCCAGGGAGATCGCCGGGAGCAGGAGCTTGTACGACATGTTCGCGACGAACGTGGCCAGGGCGGAGAGCGCCACCTTCGCCCTCGAGAACCCCCACGACGTGTACATGGCGTACGACACCCCCACCGCCACGGCTCCACCTGCGGGGACGGTCATGGCCACGGTCGTGGAGGACTGGCAGACCACCGCGGCCTGCCCCAGGCTGAGCCCCGGCATGGCGGCCACGAGCATCGGCCAGTACGTGACCAGGTTCAGCACCGCCAACGCGACGAGCACGGCCACCTCGGCGGACGACATCGACGAGATGACCGACCACACCCGGTCCAGGTTGGCGATTCGGGGGAGGATGCCGACGAACACCGCGACCACCACGGCCGGGAACAGCAGGATGCGGAGCGCCTTCAAGGTCCTGCGCCACAGCGGCCTCGACCGGGTCTTCTCGCCCACCCAACGAGCGTAGCGAGCCCCGGGGCCGGGGTCGATATGCAGTTGGTACTTCCCCCGCTCCTCACCACCTCCTATACTCGAACATCTGTTCGCTCAACCTGCACAATGAGACTGACACGGACCGATCCCTGGCTCGAGACGCTGAACCCCAAGCAGCGGGAGGCGGTCGCGCATGCCGGCGGGCCGCTGCTCGTGGTGGCGGGAGCGGGATCGGGGAAGACCTGGACCCTGGCCTGCCGGGTGGCCCAGCTCATCGACCGCGGCGTTCCCCCGCAGCGGATCCTGCTGCTCACGTTCAGCCGGCGAGCGGCCCGGGAGATGCTCTCGCGGGCTGAGCGGCTGATCGGATCGGACCGGCCCGCCGCGGCCGGCCGGGTCTGGGGCGGGACGTTCCACGCCGTGGCCAATCGCCTCCTGCGACTGTACGCGCGGCCCCTCGGCCTGTCCCCGGACTTCACGGTCCTCGACCAGTCCGACGGCGCGGACCTCATGAACCTGATCCGGGGCGACCTCGGACTGGCGGCCCGAGAGCGACGGTTCCCCCGCAAGGAGACCCTGGCCTCCATCTACTCGCGAACCGTGAACGCCGGCGTGCCGCTCGAAGGGGTCCTGCGACAGGCGTTCCCGTGGTGCGCCGAGGAGGCCGACGGCATCCGGCTGATCTTCCGCGAGTACACCTCCCGCAAGCGCGCGCAGCGGGTCCTCGACTACGACGACCTCCTGCTGTTCTGGCGGGCCCTGGCCGAGGATCCCGGCGCCGGACCGCACATGGCCGGCCGGTTCGACCACGTCCTCGTCGACGAGTACCAGGACACGAACGCGCTGCAGGCGGACATCCTGCTGGCCCTGCACCGGACCGTGCCGAACGTCATGGTGGTCGGCGACGACGCCCAGGCCATCTACTCCTTCCGGAGCGCGACCGTCCGCAACATCCTCGAGTTCCCGGAGCGGTTCCCGGGCGCGGGCGTGGTGAAGCTCGAACAGAACTACCGCTCCACCCAGGCCCTCATCGACGCGACGAACGCCGTGATCGCCCTCTCGCCGCAGCGCCACGACAAGACGCTGTGGTCGGACCGGGGGACGGGGAGCCGCCCCGTCCTGGTGACCTGCCGCGACGAGGCCGAGCAGTGCGACGAGGTGTGCCGCCGGGTCCTGGAGCATCGCGAACGGGGCGTGCCACTCCGCCGCCAGGCCGTGCTGTTCCGCACCGGCCACCACAGCGACCTCCTGGAGGTCGAGCTGGCCCGCCGGAACATCCCGTTCGTCAAGTACGGCGGCCTGAAGTTCATGGAGGCCGCGCACGTGAAGGACGTCCTCGCGCTGCTCCGCGTCCTGGAGAACCCGTTCGACGAGGTGGGCTGGTTCCGGGTCCTGCAGCTGCCCGAGGGCATGGGGCCGGTCGCGGCCCGTCGGGAGATGGCCGCTCTGGGCCTCGGCGGCGACCCCTCGCCGGACCCCGGCCGAACCCCGCTCTCGCGATTCCTCGAGGGCGAGTACCGGCCCTCCGCCGTCCGCGAGATCGAGCCGCTCCGACAGGCGCTGGCCGACTGCACCCGGGACGACCCCCCCGCTGCGGCCCAGATCGAACGCCTCCGGCGGTTCCTGGAGCCCGTGTTCGCCAGGAGGTACGAGGGCGCGAACGCCCGGCTCCGCGATCTCGAGCAGCTCGAGGGCCTGGCCGGGCGATTCCCGAGCCGCTCGCGGCTGCTGGCCGAGCTGGCCCTCGATCCCCCCACCTCCACCAGCGACCTGGCCGGTCCGCCGCTGCTCGACGAGGACTACCTGATCCTGTCGACGATCCATTCGGCCAAGGGCGGCGAGTGGGACGCCGTCCACCTCATCCACGCAGCCGACGGCATGATCCCCTCGGACATGGCCACCGGGAACTCCGACGACGTCGAGGAGGAGCGACGCCTGCTCTACGTCGCGCTGACCCGGGCCCGCGACGCCCTGTACGTCTACTTCCCGCTCCGCTACTACCGGCGCCCTCGGGGGCTCGACGACGCCCACCACTACGCGCAGCTGACCCGATTCCTGCCACCCGGCGTCCTGGACGAATTCGATCGGGACGGCGTGGACCCCGCGGCGGAGACGGGCGACGGACCGCCGGACGCCGCCGCGACCGCCGCCGCCTCCGGCGTCGACCGGTTCCTGTCCGGATTGTGGAACGAGGAGCCACCGCCCCGCCACCTTGCGGTGACGGCACCGCGACCGGCAGACTGGCCCGGTGGAGCGGATCGTGATGCTCGGGCCTCCGGCGTCGGGGAAGGGGACCCAGGGGCGGCGGCTGGCGGAACACCTCGGCGTCCCCCACGTGTCCACGGGGTGGCTCCTCCGGCGCTCGATCGATGACGGCGACCCCCACGGGGTCAGGGACCTGGTGATGCAGGGCAGGAAGGTCCCGGACGACGTGGTGGAGGCCGTCCTCGTCCCGGCACTCGCCGACGGGTTCGTCCTGGACGGGTATCCCCGGACCCACCACCAGGCCCACCGGCTGGACGTCCTGCTCGAAGGGTCCGGGCGGGCCCTCGACGCGGCGATCGAGCTGACGGTGGACGAGGAGACCCTGGTGGTGAGGATGGTGATGCGAGCCGACGCCGAGAAGCGGTCGGACGACCGCCCGGAGGTGTTCATGCACCGGCTGGACGAATACCGGTCGGACATCCTGGGGCTCCGGAAGCACTACGGCGACCGCCTGGTCGCCGTGGACTCTCACGGCGACCCCGACGAGGTGTTCGAGCGGCTCGCCCTGGCCCTCCACTTGACGTCGCCGGCCCGACCTCGCAGGTAGTGGGTGTCGCGCCTGATCGACGTCTCGATCCCCGTCACCCGCGCGAGCGGTCCTGGCCGGACCCTGAGCTCCCGCACAGCACCGCGTACGCCCGGTCGGCCCGATCCCTGGACAGGTTCCACGCGGCCCATCCGTGGAACCGTCCCCGTGCCGCCGGCGGGCAGAGAGCCCGGCGGAGGGCCCCGCGGTCGGCCGGAGTCAGCCGGGACCGCAGCGCCGCGAGGGTCGGCACCGCGTCGTCGGACAACCCGGCCAGGTACCCGGCGTCGAACCGGCCGGTGCGTTCGGCGTGGGCCACGTTGTGCCGGGCCACCACCGCCTCCGGGTTCACCACGTCGAGCGCGAGGAGCGCCACCAGCGCCGCGGCCAGCGCCGCTGGCGTGAGCCACCGCCGGCGAGCCCCCACCCCCGCCAGGCGCGCCGCCAGGAACAGGAACGAGACCCCGATCCACAGGGTGGCCACCCGCACGTACAGACGGAGCATGGTGAGCCCGAACTCCCGCTCGTACAGGTCCATGCGACCCACCGCGACTCCCACGATCGCCAGGGTCAGGGCCACCGCGGCCAGCGACATCACCAGGAACGCCGTCCGGGCGCGACCGGACCCGAGGTCGGTGACGGCCCGCAGCGCCAGCAGGACGCCGAGCGTGAGCGCCGCCACGGCCACCAGCTGGAAGAATCCCGAGCGCGCGTACTCGGCGTAGGTCAGCCCCGACGCCTCCAGCACGTGCCGCGCCCCTCCCGCCGCGGTCACGATCTGGGCCGCCGCGAACGCCGTGAACAGCGCCACCAGCCCGGCCAGCACGACCAGGGCCTCCACGGGGCCGACCCCGGGCAGCCGAACGACCGGGGCCGCCACCGTCTCGGCCGAGGCCAGCCGGAGCAGCCCGCCCATGCCCCACGCCCCCAGCACGACGGCCACGGCATGCAGGAACGCCGTCCGGGGGTCGGTGGGGAGCCGGAACCACGACGCGAACACCGGATCGGCGGATCCCAGCAACAGCCCCATGACCGCCAGGAGCGGCACGGCGAGGAGGAATCCCCGGACGACCGATCGCCGTCGCGACCCGGGCGCGGAGGACCGCCACGCCGTCCGGATCGGGTTCACCACGAACGCCGGCGCGACCGCGCCGTGGGCCATCGCATGGACCGCCCGGGCGACGAGGACGGACGGCGAGAGGTCGAGGACGGAGCCCTGCCGGGCCAGCGACGCGCCGAGGGCCAGCAGCGCCCCCGCCGCCAGCACGTCGGCCGGCAGCAGCCAGGGGCTCGACCGGAGCATCAGCCACACCCCGAACGCAGGCGCCGCCGCCACCAGCGCCACGGCCTGGGGGTTGCGGATCCGCCCCCCGGCCAGCATGGCGGCCGCCACAAGTGTCACGAGGAGGGCGCCCGCCGCCCCGGCCCCACCTGCTCGAAGGGCGATGTCGGTGGCCACCCCGGCCACCACCACGCCGATAAGGACGCGACCGTCGGCCGGTTCCACGAGGTCCAGAGGGAACGGGAGGAGGTCCGCGGGCGGAGAGACGCCGAGGACGTCGGGGCGGCGGGGGACTCCCGTCGTGTCGTCCACGGCCACGACCGTACCGGGCCGGTGTGCCGGGACGGTGGACGCGACATGCGGTTTCCGTGACGAACGAACCCGGCCGTTTGAAGACGCGACGGAGTTCAAACGGACGGGAGAACGCGCCCCGGGACGGGTCAGTTCGGTGAGAGCGTGCCGCGGGCCCGGGTGAGCTCGGCCGGCGAGAACATCGGGGCCCGGGCCAGGCGGCGATGCCGCGAGGCGAGGTCCGCCATCGTCGTCTGCTCGAACACCGACCGGACGGCCACCCGGACGTCGCCCCACAGCTCCTGCAGGCCGCACGCGGCGTCCTGGGTGCAGGTGTGGTCCTCCGGGTTCAGGCAGAACATCGGGTACATCGGCCCCTCGATGGCGTCGACCACGTCGGCCACATGGATCTCGGCCGGGTCGCGAGCCAGCCGGCACCCGCCGCCGGCCCCCCGGAAGCTCTCGACCAGCCCGGCCTTGTGCAGGGCCCCGAGCTGCTGTTCGAGGAATCGGAGCGGGATGCGCTGGGCCTCGGCGATCTCCCGGGCGGCCACCAGCCCCGAGCCCATGCGCATGCTCAGCTCGATCATCGCTCGGAGCGCGTACTCGGTCTTCTGGGAGATCCTGAACATGGCCGTCACCCTGGCCTTTCCCCGACCCCGATAGTGTCGCACACTCGGGCACCCGCGCACCGATCCGGGCACCGCGAGCGGCGGCGATTCGCCCCGCCGGGCCCGGGTATCATCCGCGGCATGCCCACCTCCGCGGACCCGTGGGAGTGGTTCTCCCGCCGGACCTTCCACCACTCGCGATACGCCGACACCGACGCGCTGGTGGCCGCCAAGGAGGCGCGCCACCTGACCGTGAGCGTGTGCCTGCCCACCCGGAACGAGACCGAAACGGTCGGCGCCATCGTGCGGTCCATCCGCGAGGAGCTGGTCGAACGGGTACCGCTGGTGGACGAGATCGCCGTGATCGACTCCGCCTCGGCGGACGGGACGCAGGCCGCGGCGGCCGAGGCCGGCGCGATCGTCCACCAGGACGCGGACATCCTCCCCGCCCTCGATCCGCTCGGCGGCAAGGGCGATGCGATGTGGAAGTCCCTGTTCGTCCTGAAGGGCGACCTGATCTGCTTCATCGACGCCGACATCCGTGAGTTCGACCCCCACTTCGTGCGGGGCCTCCTGGGACCCCTCCTGGTCGAACCGGGGGTCCGGTTCACGAAGGCCTTCTACGAGCGTCCGATCCAGGAGGGCGCCGAGCTGGCCAGGACCGGCGGGGGGCGGGTCACGGAGCTCACGGCCCGGCCCCTGGTCAACCTGTTCTTCCCCGAGCTGGCCCCCGTGATCCAGCCGCTGTCCGGGGAGTACGCGGCGGAGCGGACGCTGCTGGAGGCGGTGCCGTTCCTCACGGGGTACGGCGTGGACCTCGGCCTGGTCATCGACGTGGCCCGGCACGCCGGGCTCGACGGGATGGCCCAGGTCGACCTGGTCCAGCGGATCCACCGGAACCACGCCCTGCCCGAGGTGGGCCGGATGGCGTTCGGGGTCCTCCAGGCCGCGGTGGCCCGGCTGCGGTCGGAGGGTCGCATCGAGCTGCGGGGAGAGCTCGGAGGGGTCCTCCACCAGTTCGACCCGCTCCCCGGCGGGTACCGGCCGGTCTCCACCACCATCCGGGTGGGCGAGCGGCCGCCCGCGGCGTCCCTCCCCGAGTACCGACCCCGGCCGGCGTGAGGCCGCTCTCGGAGTTCCGGCCGGCCGGAGCCCTCCGGGTCCTGTACGCCGACCTCGATGGGACACTGCTCGGGCCGGGCGGGTCGCTGTTCGCCGCCGTGCCGGAGGGCGTGACCTCGCGCGGGGCCGAGGCGCTGGCGGCGCTCCGGGAGCGCGGCGTGGACCTGGTCCTGGTGTCCGGCCGGACCCGGGCCCAGATGCGGGAGGCCGCACGGATCATGTCGGCGTCGTCGTATATCGCCGAGCTGGGCGCGTACCTCGTGGAGCGGGGGCTCCCCGACCGGGTGATGCCGAACCTCGGCGTGTACGCGGGCTCGGGGTCGGCGTTCGACGCCATCGCCCGGTCCGGGGCGGGGGCGTTCCTGCTCGAACGGTACGCCGGGCGGCTGGAGCCGCACGCTCCGTGGGCATTCGAGGATCGCGAGGCCACGATGCTGTTCCGGGGGTTCCTCGACACCGCCGAGGCCGGGGCCGCGCTGGCCCGGGCCGGCTACGGCTGGCTGGAGATCCTGGACAACGGGGTCATCCGGCGCCGGTTCGACACGCTCGACGTCCCCGAGATCCATGCGTACCACGTGGTCCCCCGGGGCGTGGGCAAGGGCTCGGCGGTCCGCCTGCACCGGGAGCTCCACGACCTCCCCCGGGAGGACACCGCGGCGGTGGGCGACTCCCTGTCGGACCTCGAGCTGGCCGGCGAGGTGGGGGCGCTGTTCGTGGTGGCGAACGGCGTCGAGAGCGTGGGAACGGCGGGCGACGGCCTCGACAACGTGTTCACGACTCCCTCCGCGGCCGGCGACGGGGTGGGCGAGGCCGTCTCCGCGCTCCTGAGCGTCTGAGCCAGGGCCTCAGGGCCGGCGCGGTCCCCGGCCGGTCGGCGCCCGGCCGGGCCGGAGCGCGCGGGCGATGCGTCCCGGGGCCCTCCCCGGCGACGGCTCCTCGGATTCGCCGTCGTGGCCGGAGAACGCGGCGTCGTCCTCGGGGAGCGCGGCGACCGTGGCCGGACCCGGGCCGTCGCCCATCTCCCCGGGCTCGGGATCGTCCGACGGCGGTCCGCCGCCGCCCGTGTGGATCTCGCGCCGGTGCACGGGGGCGGCCTGGTCGGGCCCCCGCGGCGGCCACACCATCCGGGTGTCCCAGTAGTGCACCACCACGATCTTCACCGCGGCCACCGCGGGAATGGCCAGGAGCATCCCCCACACGCCGGCCACGGTCCCGGCGATGAGCAGCGAGATCATCACGGTGAGGGGGTGGAGCCGGGTCACCCGGGACACCATCCGCGGGCTGATCAGGTGGGCGTCCACCTGCTGCACGATCAGGAGCACCACGGCGGCGGCCACCGCGAGCGGCCAGCCCGAGCGGGGATGGAGGAGGATCCCTGGCCCTGCCTCCGGGGTGGTGAACGCGATGAACAGCGCGGGGATGGCCCCCAGGAACGGCCCGATCAGCGGGATGAGGCTGAACAGGCCCACCAGGAGGCCCACCGGGGCCCAGTAGGGCAGGCCGATGATCCACAGCCCGAGCATCGACGCGGCGCCCATGAACGCCGCCACCAGGAGCTGCCCCCGGAAGTACCCGCCCACGGCCGCCGACACCCGGCGGGCCACGATCTGGACCTCCCCCCGCCGCCGGGGCGGGATGGCCGCCTCCAGCCCCCGGCGCATCTTCGGCAGGTCCACCAGGAGGTAGAAAGCCAGGATGGGCCCCAGGACCAGGATCAGCACCAGGCCGATCGCGGCCGAGGACAGCGACCCGACCCGGCCCACGTACTCGCCCACCGAGCCGCTCTTGCCGAACGCCCCCAGGAGGTTCGCGTCCTTGACCTCGAGCCCCAGCTTGCGGGCGAAGTCCACCAGGCCCTGCTCGGCCCGCTGCAGCAGGCCCGGGATGCTCTTGCCGAACAGCACCACCTGGTGCGAGATCACCGGGATCAGCCACGAGAGCAGGGCCCCGAGGGCCCCCAGGAACAGCACGTAGGTGATCAGCGTGGCCAGCCCCCGGCGGAGCCCGCGGCGCTCCAGCGCCGACACCACCGGGTTCAGCAGCTCCACGATGATCAGGGCCAGCAGGATCGGCGGGAAGATGATCCGGACCGGGTACAGGACGTAGCGGAGGATGAGGTACGCGAGGATCACCATCCCCACGGCGGCCCACGCCACGGCGAACACGCGTGCGGCGCGCGCCACGAACGGGCTCGACAGGATGGGTTCTCGGGGGCGCTGCACGCTCGCTCCTCCGCGGGCGATCCTCTTCCAGGGTACCGGGCCGTCCGGACCGTTCGTTCCCGCCGGTATACCCCATCGGGCGGACCGAAATCCGAGTTCGATGCCCTCCGTGAATGGCCCCCGGGGCCGTGTGGGTAGACTCGGGGAGATGCCTCCCCCCCAGGCGCGGCCCGCTCCGTCCGCCACGTCCCGGCCGGTGGTCGTGGCGTCGAACCGCGGGCCGGTCCAGTTCGACGCCGGGGAGGACGGCGAGCTGGAGGCGTCCAGGGGGGGCGGGGGGCTGGTCACCGCGCTCACCGGGGCGATGTCCGGGACCGGCGGGCTGTGGGTGGCGTCGGCCATGACCGAGGGCGACCGGCTGGCCACCGACCGCGCCCCCGGCGGCCGGATCGAGATCGCCGAGGACGACGCGAAGTACCACGTCCGCTACCTGAGCTTCCCGCCGGGAGCCTACGACCGCGCCTACAACGTGGTGTCGAACCGGATCCTGTGGTTCGCCCACCACTACCTGTTCGACTCCCCCCGGACCCCCCGGTTCGGCGCGGCGTCCCGGGAGGCCTGGCGCGACTACGTGCGGGTGAACCGGACCTTTGCGAAAGCCCTGGCGGAAGAGGACGCGCGCGGGGCGCCGGCCCACCTGGTGCAGGACTACCACCTGTCGCTGGTCCCGGAGATGCTCCGCGCCCTCCGGCCCGACGCGCTGATCACGCACTTCTCGCACACGCCGTTCGCCGGGCCCGACTACTTCCGGATCCTCCCCCGCGAGATGTCCGAGGGCGTGCTCCGGGGGATGCTCGGCGCCGACGTGCTGGGGTTCCAGTGCGACGACTGGGCCGAGAGCTTCCTGCTGTGCTGCCGGCACCTCGACGGTGTCCGGGTCGACCTCCGGGCCCGGCGCGTGGACGTGGACGGGCGGCGGGTCGGGGTCCGCGTGTATCCCATCGCCATCGACGCGGCGGGGCTCCGGCGGACGGCCGCCACCCCGGCGGTGCGGCGGTTCCGCCGGGAGATCGCCCGGTGGAAGGGCGACGCCCGGATGATCCTGCGGGTGGACCGGACCGAGCTGTCGAAGAACATCCTGCGGGGGTTCCTGGCCTACGAGGCCCTGCTCGAGGAGCACCCCGAGTGGCGTGAGCGGGTGAAGTTCCTGGCGCTGCTGAACCCGTCCCGCCGGGCCATCCCGGAGTACCGGGCCTACACGCGCGAGTGCCTCCGCGTAGCCGAGCGGATCAACGACGACCTGGGCACACCGGGCTGGCACCCCATCGACGTCAGCGTCCGCGACGAGTACGAACGGGCCCTGGCCGCGTTCGGCCAGTACGACGTGCTCATGGTGAACCCCGTGTTCGACGGGATGAACCTCGTGGCCATGGAGGGCCCGGTGCTGAACCGCACGGCCGGGGCGCTGATCCTCTCGACGAACGCCGGGGCCGACGCCGTGCTCGGCAGGCACGCGATCCGGGTGAACCCGTTCGACGTGGGCCAGACCACCGAGGCGCTGCTGACCGCGCTGGAGATGCCGGAGGACGAACGGCGGGCCCGCCACGCCGGACTGAAGCAGCGGGTGGGGGCGAACCCCCCGGCGAGGTGGGTGAACCGACAGCTGGCGGACCTCGAGCGGGCCCACGCGGCGCGGTCGGCCTAGGACCCCCCGGGGCGTCCGGCGGCCGCGGCGAGGTCCCGAAGGAGCTCCACCAGGGCCCGGGGGCCGTCGACGGTGACGTCGGCAGCGTCGAGGAGGGCCGAGGGCGTCTCGGGGCCGGCCACCGCGACGCGGACCGCGTGGACGCCGAAGGCCGCGGACCGGCCCAGCTCCTCGAACGCCTCCAGATCGGCCTCGTCGTCGCCCGCGTACATCGCCGCGCGAGGTCGGAACTCCCCGATGAGCCGGCGGACCGCCCCGGCCTTCCTGGGCCGCCCGGCCGGGACCAGCTCGACCACCATCTTGCCCTCGATGACCTCGAGCCCGGCGTTCGCCGCGGCGGGTGGGAGCTCGGCCAGGAGCCGTTCTCGCGCCGCCGGCCCGTCGAGGGCCTGCCGGTAGTGCACGGCCACCGAGCCGCCCTTGTCCTCCACCCACGTGCCGGGGAGGGAGGCGGCCATGCGCTCGATGAGGGGAACGAGATCGCCGGGGAGGCCAGGCCCCGCCTCCTCCTCCAGCCCGTACAGCCCCACGTACCGCACGCCGTCCACACCGAGCAGGTTCGACAGGTCGGCCGTGGGGCGTCCCGAGATCACCGCCACCAGCCCGAACCGAGCGGCCACCGCCCGCACCGCCTCCCGAGCGCCCGGCGCGGCGGGGGCGACCTCGGGGCGGGGCGCGATCTCGGCCAGCGACCCGTCGAAGTCCAGGAGCACGGCCGAGCGCCCGGGATCGTCCGCGAGGGGCGCGAGCCGTTCGGGCAGGGTCACTACAGCGCGCCGAGCACCGACTGGTACAGGGCCTCGTATCCGTCCGCCATGGCGGTGGGATCGAACCGCGCGGCGGCCTCCCCGCGGAGGTGCTTCGGGTCGAGCTCGCCCACGCGCTCCACCGCCGCGGCCATCCCCTTCGCCGACGAGGACAGGAACCCCGTCCCGCCGTCGGTGACGATCTCCGGGACCGCGCCCAGGGGCCGCCCGATCACGGGCGTCCCCGCCGCCATGGCCTCCACCATCACCAGCCCGAAGGGCTCGGGTTCCCGGATCGGCATGAGCAGCGCGGAGGCCCCGGCCATCAGCTCGCCCTTGCGTTCGTTCGAGATCTCGCCCTCGAACACCACCCGCTCCCCGTCAACATGCGGGAGGACGCGCTGCTGGAAGAACCAGGCCTCCTTGGGATGGACGCGACCGGCCAGGACCAGCTGGGCGCCGGCCCGGCGGGCCACCTCGATGGCGATGTCCTGGCCCTTGCGCTCGCACACCCGCCCGATGCACAGCAGGTAGCCGTCCTTCTTCGCCCGGAACGGGAACGACTCCACCTCGATGGCGTTGTGGACGCGCCCGGCCCACGGCAGCTCCCGGGCCGCCGAGCGCTGGTAGTCGCTGATCGCGGCGAGGTACACGTCCTCCTCGAACCGCCGGATGAACGACCGCCGCGGTTCGTCGAGGGGGAAGTGGACCGTGTGGACCACCGGCGTGGGCAGGCAGGCGGCGAACGCCGTCCCCAGGTAGTCGGTGTGATCGTGGACCAGGTCGAACGCGTTGCCGTCGGCGTACTGCCGGGCGGCGAAGCGGTAGGCCGAGCCGACATGCGACGCGTCCGGCTCGGTCTCCCACAGCCGGTCGGTGGGCGCCTGGTCGAACACGGACCGAAGGGTGGCCTTCGTCTGCGAGCCGCCGGAGGCGTACAGCGTGACGTCGTGCCCCCGGGCCACCATCTCCTCGGTGAGGAGGCTGACCACGAGCTCGATGCCGCCGTAGCCCTCGGGCGGCACCGCGACCCACACGGGCGCGACCATGAGGATCCGCATGGACCAGCTAGCGTACTGCCGGGCGGGATGCGCCGGCGCGGCTACCCGTTGGAGACGGGGTGCGTGGACGCGTAGTCGTTGCCGAGCACCACGATGAGCTCGACGGAGTCCGGCATCGGGGAGTCCAGGCTCTGGTTCAACCCCTGGATCTGCCCCGGCGTGATCTTCTGGATCTCCGTGTTGTTCGTGAGCTCCTTCTTCAGGAGGCCCGCGTCCGCCTTCCCCTGCTCGTCCTTGAAGTAGACGATCGTGGTGGTGGAAGCGGTCGGGGAGTTGGCCTCCACCTTGATCACGTATCCGAGCTTCTTGAGATCGTTCCCGGAGCTCGACGCCAGGCCGTCGGTGCTGGTGGCGTTCAACAGCGCCAGCACCACCCCCTCCCGCGTCGCCTTGGGGCCGTTGTCGTTCCCCGTGGGCTGCGGGCTGGTGCCGGACGAGGGCGTCGCGCTGGGGGAGGTGCTCGCGCTCGGCGTGGGATGGGCCTTGGAGCCGCCGGCCGCGGGCGTCTCGAATCCCTTGCCGATGACCACGGCGCCCACCACCACGGCCGCGACGATGATGGCCAGGCGAGCGGGAGCCGACCCCATCAGGCGGCCCTTCCCGTTCGTGTCACGGTCGCTCCTCCTCGCCCTGCCGGTGCTGCGGGTCCGCTCAGAGCTCGAACCCGAGCCGCCGGGCGTAGCGCTTCCTCCTGCGGTCCTCGCGGAGCCGCCGGAGCCTGCGCACCAGCATCGGATCGTGGGCGAGGGCTTCCGGGCGGTCGATGAGGCCGTTCAGGAGCTGATGATATCGCGCCGCCGACAGTCCGAACCGCTCCCGGATGGCCCGCTCCTTGGGGATGGTGGCCCGCCACCATCCCCGTTCGAAGTCGAGGATGTCGAGGGAGCGCTGGTCGAGCTCCCCGGCGCCGCCGGGGATGTCCTGGGGGGAGGTGCTCATTGGGCCGAACCTATCACGCACCTCAGACAGTTCAAGGAACCCGTCAGCAGCAGCGCGCGGCCAGCGTCCGGAGCGCGGTGCCGTTGTCGTAGTACCCCACGGCCCAGGCGTTGGAGGACGAGATGGATGTCACGCCGTTCAGGAGGTCATCCCGGGGGGAGCCGCCCGGGCTGGCACTCGGCATGCGCTTCCACACCGACCCACCCGCCGCCGGCGTGATCGCGACGGCCGCCCCCGCGAGCAGGACCGAGGCAAGGGCTTTCAGCAGGCGTGGAACCGTTCGCCGAGCGCGCATGGCTGCCCCCGAAGCGACCGAACGACGCATTGTCCGGACGATCGCGAGGCGGCGTCAAACCGTCGGCCTCGACGGGCAGCGGGACGAGCGATCCGGGCTACGGGAACAGGCCGCGGGTGGTGTGGGCTTCGGCGACTCTCGTGACGCCGAGGATGGTGGCGGCGGTTCGGGTGGTGACCTTGCGGTCCTCGGCGGTTCGCAGCACGTCGACGTAGGCGCGTTCCATGATCAAACGGAGCTTCATGTTCACCTCGTCCTCGTCCCAGAAGTAGGCCTGGAGGTCCTGGACCCACTCGAAGTACGAGACGGTCACGCCCCCGGAGTTCGCCAGGATGTCGGGGACCACCAGGACGCCGCGGTCGTGGAGGATCTCGTCGGCGCCGGGCGTGGTGGGCCCGTTCGCGGCCTCCACGATGATCTCGGCCCGGATGGCGTCGGCGTTCTCCTCCGTGAGCACGCTCTCCAGCGCCGCCGGGACGAGCACGTCGCATTCGATGGTCAAGAGCTCGTCGTTCGTGATGTCCTCGCCGCCGGAGTAGCCCACGACGGTGCCGGTCTCGGCGTGGTGGGCGGCCAGGCCCACCGGCGAGAGGCCCTCCGGGTTGTACGTGCCGCCGTTCACGTCGGAGACCGCGACCACGATGCATCCCAGGTCGCTGAGGAGCCTGACGGACGGGGCGCCGACCTTGCCGTAGCCCTGGATGGCCACCCGGGTCTCGTCGACCTTGCGCCCCTGGTGCTTCAGGGTGGCCTCGGTCACGTACATGACGCCCCGGCTGGTGGCGTCGGCACGTCCCATGGAGCCCCCCACGGCCAGCGGCTTGCCGGTGACGACGCCGAGGGCCGAGTGGCCGACGTTCATCGAGTACGTGTCCATGATCCAGGCCATGATCTGCTCGTCGGTGCCCATGTCCGGCGCCGGGATGTCACGGTCGGGGCCGATCAGCGGGAGGATCTCGGCGGCGTAGCGGCGGGTCAGGGCCTCCAGCTCGCGTGTCGAGAGATCCTTCGGGTCGACCACCACGCCGCCCTTGGCCCCGCCGTACGGGATCCCGACGATCGCGCATTTCCACGTCATCCACATGGCCAGGGCCTTGACCTCGTCGAGGGTCACGGAGGGGTGGTACCGGATGCCGCCCTTCGAGGGACCCCGCGACGTGTTGTGGTGGACCCGGAACCCCGTGTACACGTGCACAACCCCGTCGTCGCGCCGGATGGGCACCGCCACGGTGAGCGAGCGCTTAGGATTGCGCAGGACGTCGTGCACGCCGGGGTCCAGATGCAGGATGGCGGCCGCCTCGTCGAGTTGCGAGAGCGCGGCGTCCCAGGGCGATGTCGTGCTCACACCCGGCTCCAGATTCGCGTCGGAAGGCTCATTGACGGGCTGACCGCCCGCGGCGAGTCTAGCAACCGGTCCACCGGTGGTCTCGGAAGCCGGACCGGCCTCGAACGGGGCCGGAAAGCAGAACGGCACGAGGCTGGCTCGTGCCGTTCTTGTGGGCGCTCCCCCCGTCTTACGCCTTGCGAAGCTCTCCCCTTGTGGTGCTGTTTCCGAGGCTCTTGCGGCGCCGAGCGCCGGCAAGGAGGAGTCTGCCGGAGAGGGTGTGTCACGCGCAGTACCACGGCAGTACCAACTTCGCCGGAACGTCCCCGAATTCGCTCACGAACCGGTCAGGGCCCGGGCGAGCGCCTGGGTACCGCGCCGGAGGAGCCGGTAGAACGTCGAACGGGACACCAGGAGGCGATCGGCCGCCCGCTCGTGGCTGAGCCCCCGGTCCAGGTAGCCCAGCTCCACGGCTCGCAGGGCGGCCTCGCGATCCTGATCGGCGTCCGTCCGGGCCCGGACCAGGGCCTGCCGGACCAGCGCCCGAACGTCCTCGGCGTCGGGGTCGGTGGCCGGGCTCATCTCGCGGAGGGCCGACTTGCCCACCACGTCGTCGCTGTCCCAGTTCGCCAGGACCTGCCGGAGCTCCTCCTCGATCTGGCCGGGATCCAGGGCCTGCCGCGGGGCGCGGCCGCTGACCACGGCCTCGATCCAGGGCTCCACGCCGATCTGGGACAGGTCGAGCACGTACCCGTCGGCGGGGTGCTCCCGGTCCCACACCCACTCCCGGGCCCCCTCCACCCACCGGAACCCGATGGCCTCGATGAGCCGCTTCCGGGAGGGCGTCGAGGTGGTGGTCAGGAACACACCGCCCCCCGTGAGCAGCCCGACCAGGTCCCGGAGCAGGGCGGCCTCGGTGGCCTCCGGATGGGCCTCCGTGTACGCGGCCTGGAGGAGGTAGTGGTACGACGTGGACTCCGCGCGATCCGGGAGCCCCGCCAGACCGGCCGGACCGAAGTACGCGCGCAGCAGCTTCGCGAACAACGGGTGGGCCTGGAGCAGGGGGACGGACCCAGCGTAGATCGGCAGGGCGGTGTCGAACCCGATGGCCCGCCCCTCGTGGTCCCGAGCCACCCGCAGCCGGAGGGCAGGGTGCTCGACCAGCTCGGCCAGCCAGTCCCGGTCCTGTTCGGGCGTGAACTCCGAGTAGTCCATGGCCTGCTGCTGCGGCAGGATCCGCTCCAGCCACTCGGACCACACCCGGAGCACGTCGGGGCCGTCCCCGGGGCGCCCGGGCTCCACGTAGACCAGCCCCGGTTCGTCCTCCCGGAACAGGATGGACTGCACCACCTCGTTGCCCCACAGATACAGCCGCTCCGACACCAGCCAGTGCCGCTCGGCCGGCGGCGCCGTGCGAGCCCGTTCGCGATAGTGCTCGAGGGCGGCCAGACGGAGCTCCCGGAACCGGTCCGGCTTGCGCCACCGGAGGTCGCCGGCCAGGATCCGCCGGAGGTCGTCGTGGAGCATCAGCCCGTGCTCGGACGGCCGGACCACCGACAGGCGGCACAGCTTGTCGAACGCCATCGAGATGTCCCGGCGCCCCAGCGTGGCGCCCAGGCTGGCCTCATCGAACTGCCGGACCACGCTGCAGCCCTCCAGGGCCTCCCTGAGGTCGGGGTCGCGGACGTCGGCCAGGAGCCGTTCGACCAGTGACCTGACGGCCAGGGGCCACTCCGGCACGGCCTCGAACCGGCGGACCCCGAGCTGCTGGACCATGTCGGCGGCGAGCGACGCCGCAAGGGGCAGCCCGCCGGTGGCCGCCTGGATCTGCTGCACGAGGACCGCGTCCTCGATCCCCCTCCGGGCCAGGTACTCCCGGATCTCGGCCGGCCGCAGCCCCCGCAGGGGCAGGGACCGGATGATCTTCTGCCACTCGCTCCACGCCGGCCCCAGGGCGAACCGGCCGGCGATCACCACCCGGACGTCGGTGTCGAGGTCCGGCAGGAACTCCTCCTGGAGCCACCGGCTGAGCTCCTCCAGCTCCTCGAACGTGTCGACCAGGACGAGCGCCTTGCTCCGGTTCAGCCGGGCCATGGCGCCGGCCGTGGTCCCGGCGGCCCGCGAGCCGGGGCCGGCCGCCGCCGCCCGGAGGAACGCCTCAGGGGCGGGCTCCACCGACCGGCCGTCGAGCAGGACCACCCGCCGGCCCCCGCGCAGGGCGATCCTGCGGAACGCGCCCAGCAGGGCGCTCTTGCCGACCCCGCCGGGCCCGTGGACGTTCAGGATCTCGGGGGCGGGACCTGCGGGCTGCTCGAGCCAGCGGACGAACGTCTCGAGGTCGCGATCGCGACCGACGAACAGCCGCTCCTCGAGGGAGTCGACGGCCTCCCGAATGGTGGGCATCCGGGCATGTTGTACCCGTTTCGGGGCCGCGGTGTTCGGCTCAGACGGGGGCGCCGAGCTCCTCGAGGACCCCGGACGCCGACTCGTTCCCCGCCGCGGCCATGATGGTCAGGACCTCCAGGCACCGGTCCCGGACGATCTTGGGCTCGTCCGACCTGACCGTGGACAGCAGCACGCCCGGCATGTCCGAGGCCGGGTCGGACGCCAGGCGCCGGGCCAGGGCGCGCCGGGTCACCGCGGTGCCGTACACCAGCACGCGGGACAGGCTGCGGAGGTCGTCCGCGTCCATCACACCCGTAGCGTGACCGCTGCGGGGTGTCACGCGCAGTACCACGGTCGTTCCAATGTCCGGCGCGGTTTCGTACCTCGAGCCTCCGGGAACATGCCTGGAGGGGCGGAGGCCGACCGGCGGAAGGAGCCGACGTGCGCCGTGGCCCACTGAGCACGATCCTGTTCATCGTCTACCTGGTGGTCGGGGTGGTCGTGGCCCAGACCCACCACTTCATCCGGCACCTCCAGAACATCAAGGCCATCCTGTCGCTGGTCCTCGCCATCCTGCTGTGGCCGCTCGTGCTGATCGGGGTGAACCTGCACCTCAACAAGTAGGGCTCGGCGCGACTACGGCGATGTGGCCGTCCCGGAAGCCCCCTTCGTGCGGCTGTAGCGGACCTCGACCGAGACCGGGGAGAAGGTGTCGTCGCCGGCGAACTCGGCCGCGATCCGGGTGCCGGTGGTCCACGTGGTGGCGGCCGGCGCCGTGGCCACGCCGTCCGAGCCGGTGGTGGCCGAGGCCCATGACGCGCCGTTCACGGTGAACCGCACGGTCCTGCCCGGGAGCGCCGCGCCGGTGCGCGGATCCACCAGGGTCGCCGTCATCGTCCCCGTCGTCTCACTGATCGCCTTGCGGGGCGGCACCGAGATCGTGACCCGGGTGCTCCGCCGCTGCACCGCGATGGACCCGTGGCCGGTCGAGGGGAGGTACGGCGCGTCGCCCGCGAACGCGACCGTGACCTCCTTGGCGCCGGCAGGGGCCGACAGGGTCGTGGAGGCGGCGGCTGTGCCGTCCTGGTCGGTGGTGGCCGTGAGGTCCCGGCCCTGGAACGTGAACCGGACCTGCCGCCCGGACACCGGCCGGCCGGCGTCGTCGGTGAGCTGCGCCGTCATGGTCACGGCGTCGCCGATCCGGCCCGCAGTGTCGCCCGTGTACGCGACCTGGGTGATGACCGCCGGCGTGTTCGCCTGATCGGTGGCCGCCACCACCACCGGGGCCCGGACGGCGTTCGCGTAGGGATCGCCCACGGCGTGGGGCTGCGACGTGGGGACCGCGAACGCCCACTGCTGGGCGTCGACCTCCGTGGTGGGCTTGGGGCCGAACCCATTGTCGGTGTCGTTCGTGAAGAGGAAGTGGACGCCGTGCTGGCCCCACGCGCCCTGTTTCTGGTCGCAGGTGAGCTGGGCGTACGGGGTTCCGCCGTTCGCCGCCGAGTAGCCCTCCTGCACCCGGGGGTCGGTGGAGGCTTCCCCGGGCCACGGCCGCGGGATCGGGTCGTCGCCGGTGCCGTCGTCCAGGCACTTGTCGTCCCGGTAGTACGGCACCACCGTGGGGTTCTCCGCCGAGGTCGGGCCCTTCAGCTCCAGCACGTACACCATCGAGCCCGCGTCCGAGCGCCCGCTGACCTGTTCCCAGTTGTCGACGGAGACCGGGACGCCGAACGTCGGATCGGGCACGTCGAAGTAGGCCGGGAACGAGCCGATCCCGTCGATGTTGCCCTGGTCGTCGTTCAGGCCGTCGATGGCGATGCCCTCCGTATGCACCGCGTTGTAGTAGTCCGCGGCGACGCCGTGGTTGTAGTCCCACGACGTGTACAGCCCGTCCGGCGGGATGGGGTGGACGCGGAGGTGGTAGCGGTACGTGATGGCGTCCGCGTAGAACGTCTCGGTCTTCGTTACGTTCGTGCCGGAGTCCGCCCCCCACACCTCGCGGATGGCCCGGACGGGGCCGGCCCGTTCGCCGAGGAGGGCGGAGTTCGCCTCCCAGTTCACCTGCTCGTCCTCGAACCCGACCAGCGAGACCCCCGAATCCGGGCTCTGCTGGAACGCACGGCCCTTCCACCGGTCGATGAGGTCGGGTCCGTACGTCCCGGGCTGGCCGGGCTTCGCCACCTGCATCTGCCGGATCATCCAGCGCCCGCTGGCGTGCCACCGGTAGAACGGGGTGGTGACGGTGACGCCGTCGCGGGGAACCCGGTCCGTGGAGTCGCGCGGCTGGCCGTCGGGGACCTGGGGGTAGCCCTCCGACGCCGAGCCGGGAGCGGTGCGGCACACCGTCCCGGAGAGGTTCGGGCCGTAGCCCGTGTTGCTGGCGGCGATCTTCTCGGGGTCGTCGGGGAGGAACGAGTACCGGTCCACCCACTCGTCGGCGTTCGCGTCGCGGGCGTACTGAACCGGGCCCGTGGCCGCGGTGAACGACGAGCCTCCCGGCTGGAGGAACAGGTACACGTACCGGACGTCGCCGGGATTCAGGGGGTCGGCGATCGCCACCACCTGGCGGTCCGAGCCGGTGTGCGGCGGGCCCAGGGCCCCGGAGGGCGCCTGCTGGCCGGCGTCGCCGTAGGACAGGGCGATCTCGTCGTCGTCGTCGAGGGTGGCCACGGGGTCCTGCATCGCGCTCGCGCCGGCCGCGTACTGCGCCGAGCACTCCCCCGCGGTCTTCTTCCACGCCTCCACGTCCCACTGGTACGTCAGCTCCTCGTCCGTGCCCGAGTAGATGCCGAAGTCCGAGCGGCCGTTCGCCAGGAAGTACGGGAACCGCTGGTCCACCTGCACGGGGATCTCCCGGAAGGCGCCGTCGCGCCACGCGTACGCGGCGATCTGGCCGGCCGGGACCCCGGTTCGACCGGCCGGGTCCGGTGGCACGGTGAGCATCCCGTTGTGCGCGTCCCGGGTCTGGTCGAGGGCTCCGGACGGATAGGGGTTCGCCACCCCCTCGGCGGGCACCCGCGACCACTGGGGCAGCTGCGCTCCGGTGAACACCACCGGAACGGCCCCCCTCGCCGCGAGCCCGGTGTCGGCCCGCGCCGTCCGGGTGTCCGCGAGGGGGCCAACGGCCATCGCGGCGATCGTGAGCGACGCGAGCAGCGCGGGCCGGGCTCGCACCCGCCTACAGCCCCGCCGCCGTGGCCGCCGCCGGGCCGCCCACGATCGGGAGGACCAGTGCGCTGGGATGCGCGGCGTCGTGGAGGACGGTGTTGGCGGCGCGCTCGGGGTCGGAGATCGCCCACCACGTGTTCGACGACATCACCGCGACGCCGATGCGGTGCCCGGCCTTCACCACCCAATCGTTGTCGATGAACTCGACCGTGGCGTGGTACGTCTCGCCGGGCGCAAGGTCCTTCCCCTGCTCCATGCCGTCGCGGTACCGGGCGTTGAGGAACCCCCGCGACATCGTGCAGGCGTCCGCCGTGGGTTCGAACGTGCACAGCGACGCCGTGGTGGTCACCGGCGGGCCCAGGTCGAACAGGACCGGCGTGTAGCGCGAGGACGTGGCCAGCGTGGACGCGAACAGGTCGAGCTTGGGTGTGCCCGACATGCGGACGTCGTGCGTCAGCGCGGGGGTCACGTACCACAGGACCTGGCCGTTGTCCGGCTGGTCCAACAGGCTGAGCGCGTGCGACTCCGTCATCGCTCCGGAGTCCACGTACTGCTCCGAGCCGTCGTTCGCGCCGAGGGGCGCCTGCGACAGCCGCTGTTCGGGATGGAGGAACAGCCGGACGTCGGAGGTCCCCGGCGGGGGCCAGGTGGCGTCGGAGTGCACCACGCCGTCGTTCGTCTTCGAGATCAGCGCGGGCTGGCGCTCGATGTTCGTGTGGTAGCCGTACAGGAAGTGGTCGAACCAGGCGTGGAGGATCGTGCCGAAGGGGATCTCCGGGTCCACGCCGCCGTGGGCCCCCTGGCCCATCACCATCATCTTGTAGGGCACGCCCTCGTCGGCCGCGGTGTGCTTGTCGTCCACCGGGACGGCGTCGAACCACCGCGTCGACTCGGAGTGCTTCACGTTGTAGTCGCGCCATCCGCCCTGGACCAGCACCGAGACCTCCTGCTTGTCCCGGGTGGCCAGCTTCGAGGCTCCCAGGAGGTAGTCGCGGTCCTTCCAGAACGAGTCGTAGTCGGGGTTCACGCTGTACCCGGCCTCGGTGTGAGCGGCCTTGTCGGCCGGGCACATCCGCTCGGCCAGGCGGTTCGCGTAGTCCATGGGGTCGTCGGGGTTCTGGGGCGGCAGCGCGCCGAACCCGAGGTCGAACCCGACCGGGGTGTCGAACCCCTCCTCGTCGATGATGACGCCCTGGCGCTGGGCGGGGTCCATGATGAAGTACCGGACGCCGCCGAAGTACGCGTACCCGTACCAGTGGCTGATGGCCACTTCGGGGACGATGGTGGCCAGGTGCGGGGGGTTCGCCACCGCGGCCTCGTTCGCGGTGGTGCCGTCGTACGAGCCGCCGATCATGGCGAGCTTGCCGTTCGACCAGGCGCGCGTGCCGAGCCACTCCACCAGGTCGTACGCGGAGTTCCGCTCCCGGATGCCGCCGTAGTCCCAGCACCCCCCGGAGTCGCCGGTGCCAACGACGTCGGCCACCGCGCGGGCGTAGCCCTTCGGGACGAAGGTGGACGCCAGGCCGTCGCTCGCGCTGGCGCCGAGGAGCGAGTACGGCGTGTAGGTGAGGATCACCGGAACCCGAATGCCGTCGGGGACCTTCGGCCGCACGATGCGGACGGCCACCTGGCCGCCGCGGGTGGGGATCATGAACGACTGCTCCGCCATGGCCTGGTACTTGTTCGTGGTCACCGGCTTCAGCGGCGGCGGACTGTGTCGCCTCGTGGCGGCGTGCGCGGTGGTGGCGCAGGCGGACGCGGCGGCCGTGGCGGCGAGCGAGAGCACGGCGCCGACGGCGACGAGGCGGACGCGGCGACGCTCGGGTGAGCGGCGGCCGTGGTCGATCGGGATGTTCGGGCTCGCGGGACGCATATCGGATTCCCCCTCTGGCGGACGTGTGCGTGGCTGGTATCCCCACCTGGGGCCCGAAATATGCGGGGTGAGCGGCAGAAACAGCTCACACGGTCCCGCCGCGCGGGGGCCCTGGAGGCCCTGATCCGGCCGATTCGTGCTCCCGATACTGGGTACGGGTCGAGGAGGAGGTGGTCGAGCATGGGGTCGGCACGGACGCTCCGGTCCCGAAACACCCGAATCGTGCTCATCGGATTCGCGAGCTGGGCCCTGGCCGTCGTGGCCATGGCCGCCGCGGTGGCCCTGGCTCGCTGGAACGGCCTCGGCGAGTCGAGCGGAAGCGGGAGCAACGGGCTCGTCGCGGTGATCCTCGTGGTGGGCACCGTCCTGGCGGTGCTCTCCGCGTGGCTGGGCATCCGCCTCACGAGATCGGGCCGCGTCACCCCGCGCGCCGCGAGGACGGGCCGGCCCCAGCCGGCCACCGCCGGCGGCGAGGCGCAGGTGCGGCCGGCCGCCTGACCGGGCCGCGCGTCCCGATCCCTCGTGGTCGGTCCCTGTTCCGGCCGCCGAACGCCGTTCGGTGCGCCGGCGCGTGCTTGGGTTCCGGGGGAGGGATGTGGGCCCGGCCACCAGGGCGCACTCGGAACCTCTCCAGGCTGATCACACACCTCGAATACCCATGCGAAGCGCGACGGAGTTCCGAGGAGACCCCCACCTCGCCTCAAGCCACGGCGTCGTAGGGTTCCTGCGCGATCTCCAGGACGCGAGCGGTGTCCTCGCGCACGGTCTGTGCGTCCCCCAGACGGCGGACCGCCAGGGAAGGGACAGGCGAGTCTGTCGAGACGCGGGAGCTCCCCCTCCCCCGGCCTGGCGTTCTCGGCGATGCGAGCGGCGAGGTTTCCCGCCGCTGTTTAGAGGTTGAACAGCGGGTCGGTGAGCATCGGTCCGAACTCACCGCCGTAGGCCGTCACGGCGAAGAAGACGAGGGCAGCGCCCAACAGAGCCAGGTCCTTCTGGAAGTGGGTCATGTCGGCCACCCGCTCCGTCTGATCCTTCAGGGTCCAGAAGTTGTGGATGAAGAACGCAGTGAAGAACAGGAAGACCGCGATGGTGAGCGCAGCCAGGTCGGCCCAGATTCCGGCGGCGATCCCGATGCCACCGGCGATGATCGCCACCCCGCTCACCAGCACCGCCGGACCGGCCAGCGGGAACCGCTTGCTGGCGGCGTACCCCCGCAACTGCTGGTAGCTGACGAGGTGCCCCATGAGCCCGGCCCCGACGAACAGCGCGCTGAACAGGATCCGTCCGATCAGGAGCAACGCGTCCATGAGGTGACTCCTCTCCGGCGACGGGTTGCCCGCACACCTGTAGAACACGTCCGCGGCTTCCAGTCTTCCCGTCGGGGGAGGTACGCGGCGTGCTTCCTCGCTGCCGCGGATTCGTCTTGCTTCGCTTCGGCGGCGAGGACCTTTTCAAGGAACCTTGATCCAGCCCCGAGGACGGCTCGGCATTTCTCCTAACGACGGAGGGCATGCCAAGCGGCCGGAGCCGGCGGTCGGATTCGAACCGACGACCTAGCGATTACAAGTCGCTTGCGCTTCCGGACTGCGCCACGCCGGCGTGACGGTTCGCCCCGTCGTTCTCGTACCGTCCGGGCAAGGATACGCTCGGCGAACGGCGGCTCGAGGGAGCCCGCCGCCATGAGGAGGTCGCGGCCGTGGAGGTGTTCGTGTCGATCGACATGGAGGGGATCGCGGGGATCGCGCACATCCGGCAGGTCGTCCGGGGGACCGACGACTACCCGCTGTCCCGCGAGCTCATGACCGAGGAGGCGAACGCCGCCGTGGCCGGGGCGTTCGACGGCGGCGCCACGCGAGTGGTGGTGAACGACTCCCACGGCGACATGACGAACCTGCTGCCCGACCGGATGGACCCTCGGGCGGAGCTCACGCTGGGCTCGCCGAAGGTGCCGCTCAGCATGATGACCGGGATCGGGCCGGAGTTCGGATGCGCGCTGTTCGTCGGGTACCACGCTCGGGCCGGGAGCTCGGCCGCCGTCTTGGACCACACGTACTCCGGGCGCCTCCTGTACGACGTCCGCGTGAACGGCGAGTCGTGGACCGAGGCCGATCTCAACGCGGCGCTGGCCGGGCTGGACGGCGTGCCGGTGGCCCTGGTCACCGGCGACCAGACCTGCTGCGAACAGTCCTCCGTGCGCCTTCCGGGGGTGCGGACCGTGGTGGTGAAGCGCGCTCTCAACCGGCACGTCGCGACCGGCATCTCGCCCCAGCGGGCTCGCGAGCAGATCCGGGCCGGGGCCGAAGAGGCCGTGCGGAGAGCGGGCTCGCTGGAGCCGTTCCGCCCGCGCCGCAGTACCGCGTGAACTAACCCGGGTCTCGGGGCCCCCGAGAGGGCACCACGTAGGCGAACAGGACCGCAGCGAGCGACGCCGAGGCGTTCAGCGACTCCACGGTGCCCCGCATGGGGAGCGAGACCAGCAGATCGCAGTGCTCACGGACCAGGCGCGAGATCCCCTCGCCCTCCGAGCCCACCACGAGCGCCACCGGGCCGTCCGGGCAGGGTTCATCGTAGACGGTTCGGGGAGCCGCCTGGTCGAGCCCGATCACGGTGAATCCGCGGACCTTCAGGTGCTCGACCGCCCGGGTGAGGTTCGTCACCCTGGCATGGCGTAGGTGCAGGAGGGCCCCGGCCGAGGCGCGGACGGCGGCCGCGGTGACCGGCGCCGAACGGCGGTCCCGGGTCACCAGCAGCGTCGCGCCGGCCCCCTCGGCCGCCCGAGCGGCGGCGCCGAGGTTCTGGGGATCGGTGATCCCGTCGAGGACCACGGCGACGTCCCGGTCGGAGACCCTGAACGTGGCCAGATCGCGTTCGGCCAGGGTCCCGGGGACCACCACTCTCGCCACGACCCCCTGGTGATCCGGGGCCAGGCCGTCGAGCCGTTCGCGGTCGGCCTCCCTGGTGGGCACGCCCGCCCGGCCGGCCTCCTCGGCGATGGCCGCGAGCGGTCCGGGGGTCCGTGCGTGCCCGGCGAGCACGATCTCCCGGGCCGTCCCCGCCCGGATCGCCTCGGCCACGGTCCGCCGTCCACCGATCCAGATCGCCCCGGGCTCCCCTCGGGGCCCCCGCCCGGGCCCGGGAGGGCGGCCCCACGAGCTCCCCCGCGCCGGACGCTTCACGCCCGGACCAGCACGGCGACGGCCAGAGCGGCGGCGCCGTCCCCGGACAGCCCGAGGCCCTCCGGCCTGGTCGCCTTCACGGAGACCGCGCCCGGATCGATCACCAGCACCTCCGCCAGCGCTGCCCGGACCTCGTCCCGGCGGGGCGCGAGCCGGGGCCGCTCCGCGACCAGCGTCACGTCGCACGACGACGGCCGGAAGCCGGCATCGAACACGAGCCCGACGCATCGCCCGAGCAGGTCGAGCCCCCGCATGCCCTCCGTGGCGGGGTCGGTGTCGGGGAAGTGATCGCCGAGATCGCCCAGCCCGGCCGCGCCCAGCAAGGCCTCGCCCACCGCGTGGCAGATCACGTCGGCGTCCGAATGCCCGGCCAGGCCGGGCTCACCGTCCCACCTGACGCCACCCAGCCACAGCGGCCGGGAATCGTCCCGGGGGTGCACGTCGAACCCCAGCCCGACCCGAGGGACAGCGGCCGGATCAGCCACCGTGGCGCCCGTCCCCGGTTCCGGGGCCGGCGGGGCGGGCGTGGGCCCTGGCGGCCAGCACGTGCTCCACCCTGGGCAGGTCCTCCGGCGTGGTCACCTTGAAGTTGTCCGGCTCGCCGGCCACGGCCCGGACCCGGTGGCCCGCCCACTCCATGAGCGCGGCATCGTCGGTGAACTCGACGTCGGCCTCCGCCGCCCGCCGGTGGGCATCCCGAAGGGCCGGCAGGACGAACCCCTGGGGGGTCTGGGCCAGGGCCAGCTCGTCGCGGGACTCGGTGGCCTCGATCCACCCATCCCGGATCCGCTTCACGGTGTCGGCCACGGGAACCACCGGTACCGCCCCGTCCGCACCGGCCAGGACGGCGTCCAGCACGGCCTCGAACAGGGCCGGCGTGGCCAGGGCCCGCGCGGCGTCGTGCACCAGCACCGCGTCGGCATCGCCCGGAACCTCGTCCAGGGCCACCCGGACCGACCCCTGGCGGGTCCGACCGCCGGTCACCACCACGACGGTCCCGCTCACCGGCAGGAGCGACCGGGCCCGGTGCTCCCACCCGGAGGGGACGGCCACGACCACGCACGAGACCCCGGGGCAGGCCGCGGCGGACTCGACGGCGAGGGTCAGCAGGGAGGTCCCGGCCGCGGTGAGGAAGGCCTTGGGGCGGTCGCGCTCCATCCTGGTGCCGGCGCCGGCGGCCAGGACGACAGCGGCGGCCGTCATGGAGCCGGAGGCTCGGCGGGAGCCCCGGAGCCCGCGAGCGAGGCGAACACCATGCGGCCCGTCGAGGTCTGCAGGACGTTGGTGACCCGGACGTCCACCTCGGAGCCGATGTGCGCGGCCGCCTCTTCCACCACCACCATGGTGCCGTCCTCCAGGTGGCCCACGGCCTGACCGTGGTCGCGCCCCTCCCGGACCAGCCGGACGTTGAGCGTCTCCCCCGGCAGGAACGGGATCCGGAACGCCGCGGCCAGGGCGTTGATCGACCGAACCGGGACCGAGAGGGCCTGGGCCACCTTGACCAGGTTCGCGTCCGCGGTGACCACGGCGCCGCCCCGATCCCGGGCCAACCGGACCAGCCCGGCGTCCACGTCGCCCATGGCCTCCTCCTCCACCAGCAGGACCTCGACCGTGGGATCCCGCTGGATCTCGGCCAGCACGTCGAGGCCCCGCCGTCCCCGTCCCCGGCGGTTCGCGTCGGATGAGTCGGCGATCCGCTGGAGCTCGCCCAGGACACCGCGCGGGACGAGCAGCACGCCGCTCAGGAAGCCGGTCCGGACGAGATCGAGCACCCGCCCGTCGATGAATGCGCTGGTATCGATGACGTTGACCTCGGCCCGGCCCGACCCCGCCGCCCGAGGCTTCAGCCCCACGAGCGAGAACAGCTCCGTGCTCCTGGCCCGGCCGACGCGGTACCCCAGAAACGGGAACGTGAGGTAGACGAACGCGATGGCCGGCCACGCCGCGGCCTGGGGCAGCCGGAACAGCGGGATGCTGAGCAGGAGCGCGATGACGAGCCCCACGACGAGTCCCGCCACCCCGGCCGCGATCTCCGCCGGGGCCGCCCGAGTGAACTCACGCTCGACCGCGGAGACGGCCTGGGCGGTCTGCCGCCCGAAGACCCCGCCCGCGACGTAGCCGACCAGCGCCCCGAGCACGATCCCGAGGACGGTCCGCCCGGGGTCGGACTTCGGGATCCACACGTTCGCCCCGATCTCGTACCCGCCGAGCGCGAACAGAGTGACGAAGATGAACCGGACGAACTCGACCAGCCGCCCACGCGGAATGGGCTTCCTGGGAACCTCGTCGCTCACCGCATCACCGTGCCCCACGCGTCGGCGCGCTTCAAGCCTACCGGCCGGCGATCCGGCGATTTCGGACAGCGTTCGTGTGCGCTCGGGCAGGGTTCGTGCGGCTCCGGCTGCAGGGCTAGTGGGATTCGGCCAGGACCTTGTCGATCATGCCCTCGGCGTCCGACTCCGAGCAGTCCATGGCGAACACCAGCTCGGACACGAGGATCTGCCGGGCCTTGGCCAGCATGCGCTTCTCGCCGGCCGACAGGCCCTTGTCCTTGTCCCGGATCGACAGGTTCCGAACCACCTCGGCCACCTGGTACGGGTCACCGGAGTGGAGCTTCTCGATGTTGTTCTTGAACCGGCGGCTCCAGTTGGAGGCCATCTTGGACTCGTCCTCGCGGAGGACGGCCAGGACCTTCTTGACCTCGGTCCTGGCCACGACCTTCCGCAGGCCGACGGCCTGGGTGTTGTCGGTCGGAATCATCAGGGTGAGATCGCCGTACGCCAGCCGGAGGACGAAGTACTTCTTCTTCTCTCCCAGGAAGTTCCTCTCCCGCAGGTCCTCGATGACGGCTGCGCCGTGCTCTGGATGGACGACCGTGTCACCCTTTCGATACACAGAACCCCCTAGGGACTGGGACGAGAAGTGCGCTCAAGACTATTGAAGAGTAGCACGACGCTGGGACCCCCGGCAACTCGAAACCGCAGGTCAGAGGTATATTTTCGCCTTGCTTGCCCTGCTGGACGACTCGTCCCGATCCTCCGGGGAGCCGGTCCGGAGCCACCTGGCCGGCCCTCCAGGGCCTCGTGCCGGGGACCAGCCTACATGCCGACCACCTCGTTCGGGGCGTCCCGCCGGGCCGCGCGGCGCCCGTCGCCGATCCCGGCCCACCACAGGGCCTCCCGGACGTGGCGGACCTCCACGACCCGGACACTGGAGGTGCAGCCGCCTGCGCCGTCCCGCACCGCGTCGCGTCCCGAACGGGCCGTCACCACGGTCCGGAATCCGGCGCCCGCGGCGGCGGCCAGCCGCTGAGCCAGGCCCGGCGCCGGGCGGACCTCGCCGGTCAGCGCGACCTCCCCGGCGAACGCGACCCCCGGAGGAACCGCCCGGCCGGTCGCTGCCGAGACCAGCGCGGCGGCCACCGCCAGGTCGGCCGCGGGGTCGTCGATGCGCAGCCCTCCGGCCGCGGCGCCGTACAGCTCGCTGCGGACGAGGGGCAGCCGGACCGCCTGGTCCAGGACCGCGGCGACCAGGGAGAACCGCCGGGCATCGAGCCCCGTGGCCTGGCGCCGGGCCGGCCCCTCCGTGGAGACGACCAGGGCCTGGACCTCCACGGCGAGAGCCCGGCGCCCCGCGGCCACCAGCGCCGTGGCCGCGCCCGGGTCCGCCGCCCCCGGAGCGAGGTGGGCCGAGGGATCGATCTCGGCGAGTCCGGAGGGCGACATCTCGAACCACGCCACCTCCCCCTCGGCCCCGAAGCGGTTCTTCCCCCCCGACAACACCCGGAGGCCGGACCGGGGATCGCCGTCGAACCCCAGCACCACGTCCACGGCGTGCTCCAGCGTTCGGGGGCCGGCCAGGTCGCCCTCCTTGGTCACGTGACCGGTGAGCAGCACCGTGACCCCCTCCGACTTGGCCAGGCCGACCAGCGCGTCGGCGCACGCCCGGACCTGGGCGGCCCCGCCGGGGATCGTGGCCGACGACGGATCGCGGAGGGTCTGCACCGAGTCCACCGCCACCAGGAAGGGTTGCTCCCGCTGGGCGGCGTCGAGCACGTCGGGCAGCTCCCGCCCCCGGACGAACGAGATGGCCTCTCCGGCCACCCCCAGCCGACGGGCGCGAGCCGCGACCTGCCCCCGTGACTCCTCGCCCGACGCGTACAGACAGGTGAGCCCGGCACCCGACAGTCGAGCCATCACGTGGAGGAGAAGGGTCGACTTGCCGATGCCGGGCTCACCCGCGAGCAGGACCACCGAGGCGGGGACCAGACCCCCGCCCAGCACGCGGTCCACGCCGGCGAACCCGGTGGGGACGCGGCGGTCGGGTTCGTCCGGGCCACCAAGCGTCTCGACCACGAGCGGCGCTCCGCCCCCCGAGCCTGCGCGAACGAGGTCCCGGGGCTGTTCCGCGACGGACCCCCACGCCCCGCACGCCGGGCATCGCCCCGCCCACTGGGAGACCTGGTGCCCGCACTCGGCGCAGGCCAGGAGCGCTCGTGTCTTCGCCATCGAACGCGAAGCTAGCACCCCCCACCGACACAACCCTGCGACTCGCGGGAAGCGGCCGAGGCCCCGAGGAGGAGATCCGTCCGGTCGCCTCCGCGGACCCCGGGACCGGATCGGGTAGCGTGACCCGGATCGTGCTTCCGGTCCCTGCCGACTCCATGACCCGCCTCCGGCGCGAGCTCCAGGCGCTCTACGGCGCGGCCGGCGACGAGGCGCTGGAGAGCATCACCGCGGCCGTGGAACGGGCAGCCGCCGGGATCCACGGGAATCCATCCACGGCTGGACCGGACGCCCGGCGCCGAGCCTGGACCGAACCGGACGCGCTGGTCATCACCTACGGCGACCAGATCCGCGCGCCCGGCGAGCCCCCGCTCCGCACCCTGCACAGGTTCCTCCGGGCCCATCTCACCGGGCTGGTCGACGCCGTCCACCTCCTGCCCGTCTACCCGTGGTCGTCCGACGACGGGTTCGCCGTCGTGGACCACACCCGGATCGACCCCGCCCTCGGCACCTGGCAGGAGGTGTCCGCCATCGGGGCCGACTTCGCGGTGATGCTCGACGTGGTCCTCAACCACGTCTCCGGGTCGCACCCGTGGCTGGCCGGGTTCCTGAACGGGGATCCAGCGTTCGACGACCACTTCGTGGAGGTCTCGCCGGAGGCCGACCTGTCCGCGGTCATCCGGCCCCGCTCCCGGCCGCTGATCACCCGGTTCCGGTCTCCCCGGGGGGACCGCCGGCTGTGGACCACGTTCTCCGCGGACCAGGTCGACCTGAACTACCGCAACCCGAGGGTCCTGACCCGGATGGTCGACGTGGTCCTCGGGTACCTGGCCCACGGGGCGGCGCTCCTGCGACTCGACGCGGTCGGCTACTCCTGGAAGGAGCAGGGGACCTCGTGCCTGAACCTCGAGGGCGCCCACCGGCTGGTGCGGGTGCTCCGGGCCTCGATCGACGCGGTGGCCCCGGCCGTGGCCCTGGTGACCGAGACCAACGTCCCCCACCTCGCGAATGTGGCCTACTTCGGCGACGGGACCGACGAGGCCCAGGCCGTCTACCAGTTCCCGCTTCCCCCACTGGTGCTCCACGCGTTCCTCACCGGCGACGCAACGAGGCTGGCGTCCTGGATCACCACCGTGGGGCAGCCCCCGCCGGGCTGCGTGTTCCTGAACTTCCTGGCCTCGCACGACGGCATCGGGCTGATGCCGGCCTACGGGCTCCTGGAGGACACTGAGATCGACGCCCTGGTCGAACGGGTGATCCGCCACGGAGGACTGGCCTCGATGCGCGACGCCCCCCTCGGCCCCCGGCCGTACGAGCTGAACACGACGCTGTTCGACGCGCTCTCGGATCCGAACGGGACCGAACCCGAATCGCTCCGTGTGGCCCGGTTCCTGGCCGCCAACTCCGTCATGCTGGCCCTCGCCGGCGTCCCGGCGATCTACGTCCACAGCCTGTTCGGATCATCGAACGACCGGACCGCGGCGGAGCAGAGCCTGAGCCCCCGCCGGATCAACCGGGCCCGCTTCGACGAACGGGACCTGGAGGCCGCCCTGGCCGATTCGTCGACGCGAACGCATCGCGTGTTCGAGGGATACGCCGAGCTCCTCCGGGCGCGGGCATCCCATCCCGCGTTCGACCCGGCAGCCCCTCAACGCGTCCTGGAAGCGCCGCCAGGAGTGTTCGCCCTGGAGCGCGGCTCGTCCGGCACCGGCCGGGTGGCCTGCCTGGTGAACGTGACCGCGGCGCCGCAGGACGCTCCGGCGGGGGTCTCGGGCACCGATCTCCTGACGGGACTGGACCTCGACGCGGACGATCGCCTGGAGCTCTCGCCGTACCGGGTCGCCTGGCTCGCAGGCCCGTGACCGGCGTTCGAACGAACGGTCTCGCGGGGCGGGGGGTCTCGTCGCGGAGCTATCCGCGGAGGTCCTTCGCGTAGTTCGTGTAGGAGCGGCGAACGCGCATGCCCACCCGTTCGTACATGTCGAGGGCGCCCGTTCGGGATTCGGTCGAGAGGACGACCGAGCGGCGGCCGGTCGCGTGGAAGCCACGGAACGCCTCGAGCAGCAGCGCACGGCCGATTCCGTGGCGTCGGTGCGAGCGCTTCACGGCCAGGTGGTGCACGTACCCGTCGTCGTCGCCCTCGTAGGTGAGCGAGATCGCCGCGCCGAGGACCTCATCGCCATCCACCGCCACGGGGGAGACGACAGGGTCGAATGTCGTCCGGTCCACGGTGAAGGCCCGCCATTCCTCGAACGTCTGGGGCACGCGCCCCTCCCATTCGTTGAAGGCGTCGTCGATCAACCGATACACGTCCTGGTCGTCGATTCCCGGCTCGAACGGGCGAAGCCGGATTCCCTCCACGACCGCCGGCTCGGGCGGCTGTTCGCTCATCGGGTACTCCAGCAACCACGAGACCCACCGCGGCGCGTACCCCGCGGCCGCCAGGAGATCACGCGCCGTGGCGTCGCCGTCGCTCCTGGTCTGGCCGATGACCGCCACGCCAGCATCACTGGCCACGCGTTCGCTCCACGAGAGCAACGCGGACCCGATCCCGCGGCCGCACCACCCGGGATGGACGTCCGCATACACCGCCCCCCGAACGGCATGGAGGGTCGAGGCCGCCACCACGCGCTCCCCCTCCAGCACGACCACGGCGTGGCCGGGCGATGCCAGCAGCGGCGCGCGGAGATCGGTCTCCACGTCCTCGCGATCGACGTCGACGACGCCGTTCGCCACCAGCTCGGCCGAGGCGACCACCTCGGCGATCGCATCGGCGTCCACCGGGGTCGCGGGCCGGGCCCTCAAGCCCTCCGGAAGCCCCTCCACGTGACTGCTCTCCCTCCCCGGATGCCGGAGAGCCCAGCGACCCGAGGGCTGCTGGGCTCCACAATCCGGCCTTTCGATCGCGGACCTTCCAGTTCGCGACCCCTTGGCGCATTCGCGCGGTGGCCTGGGCCTAGCCTTCCTGCTGGCCCGCCATCTCCACCGGCGGCGTGTCGGGCGAGGAGGGGGACTCGAACACGACCTCGCCGTCCCGGGCGTCGACGATCACCGTCTGGCCCGCCCGGAACTCCTTCCACAGGAGCTTCTCCGACAGGGGGTCCTCCACCAGCCGCTGGATGGTTCGGCGCAGCGGCCGGGCCCCGAGCGCAGGGTCGTACCCCTTCTCGGCCAGCAGCTCGCGGGCGGCGTCGGTCAGGACGATGTCCACGTCCTTGGCCTTCAGCTGCTCGCGGACCCGCCGGGTCAGGAGCTCGACGATGGCCTTCACGTCCTCCCGCGACAGGGTGTGGAACACGATGACCTCGTCGATCCGGTTCAGGAACTCCGGGCGGAACGAGCGCTTCAGCTCGTCCATGACCCGGTCCGTCATCCGGTCGTGGGTCATGCCTTCGTCGGACTTGGCGAAGCCGATCCCGGCGCCCTTCTGGATGTCCCGGGTCCCCAGGTTCGACGTCATGATGATCACGGTGTTCTTGAAGTCCACCGTGTGACCCTGGGCGTCCGTGAGCCGCCCGTCCTCCAGGATCTGGAGCAGGGTGTTGAACACGTCCGGGTGGGCCTTCTCGATCTCGTCGAACAGCACCACGCTGAACGGCTTGCGCCGCACGGCCTCGGTGAGCTGCCCGCCCTCCTCGTACCCCACGTAGCCGGGGGGGGAGCCGATCAGCCGCGACACCGTGTGCTTCTCCATGTACTCGGACATGTCGAGCTGGATCAGGGAGTCCTCGTCGCCGAACAGGAACTCGGCCAGGGCCTTCGACAGCTCGGTCTTCCCCACGCCCGAGGGTCCGAGGAAGATGAACGAGCCGCTGGGACGCTTGGGGTCCTTCAGCCCGGCCCGGGTCCGCCGGATCGACTTGGAGACCGCGGTGACGGCCTCGGCCTGGTCGACGATCCGCTTGTGCAGCTCGTCCTCCATCCGCAGGAGCTTCTCCGTCTCCTCCTCGGTGAGCTTGAACACCGGGATGCCGGTCCAGATCGACAGGACCTCGGCGATCTCCTCCTCGTCCACCTCGGAGAGCACGTCGAGCTCGCCGGACTTCCACTGGCGCTCCCGGCGCTGCTTCTCCTCGAGCAGCTGACGCTCCTCGTCGCGGAGAGAACCGGCCCGCTCGAAGTCCTGGACGTCGATGGCCGATTCCTTCTTCAGCCGGACCTCGGCGATCTTCTCGTCCACCTCGCGCACGTCCGGCGGCGCGGTCATCCGGCGGATGCGCATGCGCGAGCCGGCCTCGTCGATGAGGTCGATGGCCTTGTCCGGCAGGAACCGGTCGGAGATGTAGCGGTCGGCCAGGTTCGCGGCGGCCACCAGCGCGTCGTCGGTGAACGACACCCGGTGGTGCGCCTCGTACCGGTCGCGAAGGCCCTTCAGGATCTCGATCGTGTGGGCCACCGAGGGCTGCTCCACGCTGATGGGCTGGAACCGCCGCTCCAGGGCCGCGTCCTTCTCGAGGTGCTTGCGGTACTCGTCGCGGGTGGTGGCCCCGATGGTCTGGAGCTCGCCCCGGGCAAGCATCGGCTTGAGGATCGAGGCGGCGTCGATGGCGCCCTCGGCCGCACCGGCGCCGACCAGCGTGTGCAGCTCGTCGATGAACAGCACGATGTCGCCGCGGGTGCGGATCTCCTTGAGGACCTTCTTCAGCCGCTCCTCGAAGTCGCCGCGGTAGCGGCTGCCCGCCACCAGCGCCCCCAGGTCGAGCGTGTAGATCTGCTTGCCCTTGAGGGTCTCCGGGACGTCGCCCCTCACGATCTTCTGGGCCAGGCCCTCGACGATGGCGGTCTTGCCCACGCCGGGCTCGCCGATCAGGACCGGGTTGTTCTTGGTCCTTCTCGAGAGCACCTGCATGACCCGTTCGATCTCCTTCTCGCGCCCGATCACCGGGTCGAGCTTGGAGTCCCGGGCCAGCTGGGTGAGGTTCCGGCCGAACTGGTCGAGCACCATCGAGCCCTGCGGCGTCTGCTCGCCCGGAGCCTGCTCGCCCTTGCCGCCGGTGTAGCCGGACAGCAGCTGGATGAGCTCGAGGACCTTCTTGGCGCGCGGCGTGAACGGGATGTGACCCGTGGGTGCGGCCTGGCCCTGGCCGATGATCTCCTCGACCTGCTGGCGCACGGCCTCCAACGAGATGTTGAGGGACTCCAGGGCCTTGGCGGCCACACCCTCGCCTTCATGGATCAGCCCGAGCAGGATGTGCTCCGTGCCGATGTAGTTGTGGTTGAGCATCCTCGCCTCTTCCTGCGCGAGGACGACCACCCGTCTGGCCCGGTCGGTGAACCGCTCAAACATGTCGAACCTCTCCGGCCGGATCAGCCGGCCCCCGTACTGCTGGTGCGGTGCCCCGGGGATCCGCGGACCACGTCCTACCCCCGAGGCGCAGACGGCGCTCACGGTGGCGCCTCTTCGCGCCGCCTGAGCGCCCTCCGAGAGCGATTATACCCCCGGGGTCCCCGGAACTCGCCTCTCGGAACCTCATCGCGCCTCCTTGGAGGGTTGCCGGCCGCCGGCAGGTTCCCGGCGACGCCTCCACATTGGTTGTTTCCCCTCCGCACCCTATACGAACAAACGATGTCCTCAGGACATTCGGCCGGAACCTCCATCGGGATGAGCCCGGAGCGGGATTTCTCGCGTTCGGCCCGGGCCACCGGGCCCTTCGCGGTTGACAGCGCCGCCGTCGATCGTGTAGGAAGTCAACACACGTTGAATTATGGATGTCAGGTCGGGCGGCGGATCCGACCCGACCCGTCCGAGAGGTGGAGGCGCCCATGTGGGCCATCGCGTTGAAGGAGTTCCGGCAGCTCCGCAGGGACCGGCGGACGCTCGCCATGATGATCTTCCTGCCGCTCGTGCTGCTGGTGGTCTTCGGCTACGCGGCCAGCTTCGACGTGTCGAAGGTGCCCACCGTGGTGGTGGGGCCCGGGGCGCCGACGGTCGCGCCGGAGCTTCCACCCCCGCTCGACGTGACCGGGACGCGGACCGACGCCACGGCAGAAGATGCCGAGAACATCCTCCGGAACGGGGAGGCGGTCGCCGTGGTGGTGGCGGACCCCACGGCGCCCCAGGTCCTCGTGGACGGATCCGAGCTGTTCTCCGCCCGGGCCGTGGTCACGGGGTTCGCCCAGGCCAAGGGCCGGCTCCCGGAGGGGACGGCCACCCCGAGGGTCCGGGTCCTGTTCAACCCCGACCTCGAGACCTCGGCCGTGATGGTTCCGGCGATCATCGGGCTGATCCTGGTGTTCGTGGGGACGGTGGCCACGTCGCTCGGCGTGGTCCGGGAGCGGCAGGCCGGGACCCTGGAACAGCTGGCCGTGATGCCGTTCCGGGCCCGCGACGTCTTCGTGGGCAAGGTCGCCCCGTACTTCGTGGTGGGGATCGTCGACATGGTCATCGTGGTGGCCGCGGGACTGGGCCTGTTCGGCGTGCCCTTCCGGGGATCCGTCCTGACCTTCGCCCTGGGGGCACTGCTGTTCCTGTTCGTGACCCTGGGGATCGGCGTGCTCATCTCGACGGTCTCGGAGAACCAGGGGCAGGCCATCCAGCTCGCGATCATGACCTTGCTCCCCCAGGTGCTGCTGTCCGGGATGGTGTTCCCGCTGCAGTCGATGGCGCCGGGGGTGCGGTGGATCGCCTACGGACTGCCCCTCACCTACTTCATCCGGATCGCCCGGGGCGTGATGGTGCGCGGCGCCCCCCTGGCGTCGCTGTGGTTCCCGCTGGTCATGCTGGCGGTCCTGGGCCTGGTGGTGTTCGGGCTCTCGGTGGTCCGGTTCCGGAAGGACCTCGCCCCCTCGGACCGGAGGCGGAAGGTCAGGGCGGGCGAGCCGGAGGCCCAGGCAGCGTGAGCGGGGACTGGGGAGTCCGGGACCTCGAGGTCCGGTACGGGAACCGCGTGGCGCTGTCCGGGGTCTCGCTCGAGGTCCGGACGGGGGAGGTGGCGGCGGTGGTGGGCGGCGACGGCGCGGGGAAGACCTCTCTGCTTCGGGCCCTGGCGGGCGCCGTCCGGCCGACGGCTGGGACGGTGGAACGGCCCGGGGAGCTGCAGGTCGGCTACGTGTCCGCGGGCCCCGGCGTCTACGGCGACCTCACCTGCGACGAGAACCTGGCGTTCGCCGGATCGGCCTACGGGCTGTCCGGGCGGGACGTGGCCGAGCGCGCCGACGCGCTCCTGCGCAGGACCGGCCTGGTGGAGGCCCGGGGGCGGCTGGTGGCACAGCTCTCGGGCGGGATGCGGCAGAAGCTGGCGCTGGCCGTGGGGCTGTTGCACCGCCCGGAGCTGCTGGTGCTGGACGAGCCGACCACGGGGGTGGATCCGGTGAGCCGGGCCGACCTGTGGCGGCTCATCTCGTCGGCGGCGGCGGACGGCGCCGCCGTCGTCTTCGCCACCACCTACCTCGACGAGGCCGAGCGGGCCGGCGAGGTCCTGGCCCTCGACGCGGGAACCACGCTAGCCCGCGGAGCGCCGGAGGAGGTGGTCCGTCGCATGCCCGGAGTCGTGGTCGAGGTCGATCGGAGGCCGGAGGGAGCCGCGGGCCGGCGGGCGTGGCGGAGAGGCGGCCGGTGGCGGTGGTGGATCCCGGACGGGGAGCGGCCGGAAGGGTCGGCCCGGGTCGACGCGGACCTCGAGGACGCGGTGATCGCTGCGGCAATGGCCCGGGCGGAAGACCGGGAGGCCGCGTGAGCGGGAGAGGGGCATCGTGACGGCCGGGCACGAGACGCTCGTCACGGCGGAGTGTCTGACCCGGCGCTTCGGGGAGTTCGTCGCCGTGGACTGTGCCGACCTGGAGGTGCACGAGAGCGAGGTCGTCGGGCTGCTCGGGGCGAATGGCGCGGGGAAGACCACGCTGCTCCGGATGATGCTCGGCCTGCTCCGGCCGAGCGACGGGCAGGTGGACCTGTTCGGCTGGCCACCGTCCCGGGCCACGCGGCGGCGGCTGGGGTACGTTCCGCAGGGGCTCGGCCTGTACGAGGACCTCACCGTCCGACAGAACATCGACTTCGTCGCGGCCGCGTTCGGCGCGTCGTCTCCCGAGATCGAGGATCCGGATCTCCGGGACGCGGAGGACGTCACGGTTCGCGATCTCCCGTTGGGGCTCCGGCGGCGGACGGCGTTCGCGGCGGCCCTGGTGCACGGTCCCAAGCTGCTGGTGCTGGACGAGCCGACGTCCGGTGTCGACCCCCTGGGCAGAGCCCGCCTGTGGGACACGATCCGGGCCTCCGCGGAGCAGGGCGCGGGCGTGGTCGTCACCACGCACTACATGGACGAGGCCCGCCAGTGCGACCGCCTGGTGGTGATGGCCGCGGGACGGGTGGTGGGCACCGGATCGATGGACGAGATCGTCGGCGACGCCACGGCCGTCGAGGTATCGGCCGAGCGGTGGCGGGACGCGTTCGTCGCGCTCGACGACGCCGGGCTGCCCATCTCGCTCACCGGCCGGAGCGTGCGGGTCCCGGAGACCGACCCCGACGCCGTGACGAAGGCCCTCCGCGCCGCGGGCGTGACCGCCGAGGTGGAGGTCGTCCCGGCGACGTTCGAGGAGCGGTTCGTGGCCCTGTCCCGGGCGTCCGCGAAGGCCGGCGCGGCGGCGTGACGGGAGCGGCCCGGCGGACGGGGCGGCGGCCCGGGACGAGCGGCAGCCGCGACGCCATCCTGCGCGCGGCCCGCCGGCAGTTCGGCGAGCTCGGGTTCGAGCGCACGACGATCCGGGGGATCGCCGGGGAGGCCGGCGTCGATCCCGCGCTCGTCCTGCACTTCTTCCGGTCCAAGGAGGACCTGTTCGCCGAGTCGATCCGGCTGGTCATCGACCCGAGCGTCGTGGTCCCGGCGATCCTCGAGGGGCCCCGCGCCCGGCTGGGCGAACGGGTGGTCCGCATCGCCCTGGAGCTGTGGGGCCGGCCCGAGGTCCGGGACGTCTTCCTGTCGATCCTCCGCTCGGCGTCGTCGAACGAGGTCGCCGCGGCCGCCCTGCGCGGGTTCATCACCAGGGAGGTCCTCGTGCCGCTGGCCGAGGCCAGCGGGATGCCGAACGCTCCGCTCCGGGCGGCCCTCGCCGGATCCCAGATCGTCGGCATGGCCGTGGCCCGGTACGTGGTCAAGGTCGAACCCCTGGCCTCGGCCCATCCCGACGAGGTGGCTCGGTGGATCGGGCCCACACTCCAGCGCTACCTCACCGAACCGGCGCCCCGGCGGTCGGCGTCGTCCCGGCGCCCACGCGGCAGTCCTTGAACCGCTTGGACCCGTTCCTCCCAGGGCCAGGGGGCCTGGGCGTCCGGCGTTCTTGACGGCTACCATCAAATGAATGTATCCTCCAAGAGAAGGTGAGTGCCATGAACGGATCGGGAAGCCGGAGATGGTGGGCCGTCGGAGCCCTCGCGTTGGCCGGGGTGGTCGTCGGCCTCGACCTGACCGTTCTGAATCTGGCCATTCCCACACTGGCCACCGATCTCCACGCGTCCACGTCGGAGCTCCAGTGGATCGTGGACGCCTACAGCCTGGTGCTGGCGGCGATGCTCCTTCCCGCCGGCCTGCTGGGGGATCGGCTCGGCCGGAAGCGGCTCCTGCTCGGAGCCCTCACGTTGTTCGCCGTGGCCTCGGCCGCCTGCGCCTTCGCCGGCTCGGCCGGGACGCTGATCGCGGCCCGAGCCGTCCTGGGGGTGGGGGGCCTTCATCATCCCGTTGTCGCTGTCGGTGCTGCCCGTCCTGTTCGCCGAGGAGGAGCGGCGGAGAGCGGTCACCCTGGTCGTAGCGGCCACGGTGGTGGCGTATCCGATCGGGCCCATCCTGGGTGGCTGGCTCCTCACCCATTTCTGGTGGGGATCGGTGTTCCTGATCAACGTGCCGGTGATCGCCCTGGCGCTGGCCGCGGTGTCGGTGCTGATGCCGGAGTCCCGGAGCGATGATCGGCCTCGACTCGACATCCCGGGCGTGGCCATCTCCAGCGCGGGGCTGGTGGGCCTGACCTACGGCGCCATCGAGGCGGGCCAGAAGGGATGGGGGGACCCCGGCGCGCTGGCCGCCCTGATCGTCGGGGCGGTGCTCCTCGCGGGCTTCGTGTCGTGGGAGCGCTCGGTGACCGGGCGTCCGGCGGGCGCCCCGCTGGTCGACCTCTCGCTGTTCAGCTCCGCGAGCTTCACGTGGGGAACGGTTCTGGTCACCATGGTGTCCTTCGCCATGTTCGGGCTGCTGTTCACGGTGCCCCAGTACTTCCAGGCCGTGGGCGGACACAACGCCATGGGCGCAGGCCTCCGCCTGCTGCCGATGATCGGCGGGCTGGTGGTGGGCGCGGGCGCGGCCGACAGGCTCGCCAAGCGGTTCGGGGCGACGCTCCCGGTGGCCCTGGGGTTCGCGCTGATGGGCGGCGCGCTCGTCGCGCTGGCCACGATCACCGCGAGCACCGGCGACGGGTTCACGCTGCCGTGGGTGGCGGCGCTCGGGGCCGGGCTGGGCTTCGCCATGCCGACGGCCATGGACGCCGCGCTGGGGGCACTGTCGAAGGAGCGAAGCGGCGTCGGATCGGCGCTGATCATGGCCCTGCGTCAGGTCGGTGCCACCATCGGGGTGGCGGTCCTGGGGACGGTGCTCAATGCGGGGTACCGCAGCGAGTTGCACCTGGCCGGGCTGCCCGCGCCGGTCGCGAACGCCGTCCGGGACAGCGTCTCCGCGGGGGTGGCCGTGGCCCACCGGCTCGGGTCGGCGTCTCTGCTGCGATCGGTCCGCGTCGCGTTCGTCCACGGCATGGACCTCCTCCTGTGGGTGTGCGCCGGCCTGGCGGTCGTCGGCGTGACGCTGGCGGCGGCATTCCTGCCCCGCCAGCGGGAGAAGAACGAGCAGAGGGAGATCGAACGGGCTCCATCGGAGGGTGACGTTGTCGTCGCAGGGTGAGGGACCGGCCGTCGGGCTGCGGGAGCGCAAGAAGGTCAGGACCCGCGCGGCCATCCAGCAGCACGCGCTCCGGCTGTTCCGGGAACAGGGGTACGACGGCACCACCGTCCAGGAGATCGCCGACGCTGCGGAGGTGTCCGAGAGCACACTGTTCCGGTACTTCCCGACGAAGGAAGACCTCGTGCTGTGGGACGAGTTCGACCCACTGCTGATCGAGGCGTTCCGAGCCCAGCCCCCCGAGCTGAGCCCGATCCAGGCCCTTCGGGCCTCGTTTCGAGCGGTGTTCGACGGGCTGACGGCGGAACAATGGGCGGAACAGCGAGATCGGGTGGATCTCATCCTGTCGGTCCCCGACGTGCGCGCGGCGATGTTGGAGCAGTACGTCGGGACGATCCAGCAGGTCGCGGGGCTGGTGGCCGAGCGGGTCGGCCGAAGCCCGGACGACTTCGAGATTCGCAATCTCGCCGGAGCGGTGATCGGTGTGTCGATGGCCACCCTGCTCGCCGCCGGAGCGGACAGGAGCGCCGACTGGGTCGGGCTGATGGATGGCGCGTTCGCCCATCTGGAAGCGGGACTCCCGGTGCGAGAAGGTGGACGCGCTCGGCGAGGCGACAGAACCGCTCGGATCGAAGACTGAACCAGCCGTCCCCGCGCGGCGGACCCGCGCGGCGAAACGGGCTCAGGAGCCTTCGCGGCCTTCCTCGGGGCGGAGGTGGGGGAACGTGATCACGTCTCGGATCGACGGGGCGTCCGCGAGGATCATCGTCAGGCGGTCGACCCCCAGGCCCAGGCCCCCCGCCGGCGGCATGCCGTACTCCAGGGCCTCCAGGAACTCCTCGTCGAGCGGGTGGGCCTCCTCGTCCCCGTGGGCCCGGGCCTCGAGCTGCTGCAGGAACCGGGCCCGCTGGTCGTCGGGGTCGGTGAGCTCCGAGTACGCCGGGCCGATCTCCATGCCGGCCATGATCAGGTCGAAGTGCTCCGTCACCCCGGGGCTGGTCCGGTGGGGCCGTGCGAGCGGCGAGACCTCCTGCGGGAAGTCCTTCACGAACGTTGGCTGGAAGAGGTCCTCCTCCACGAGGGCCTCGTACAACTCCACGACCACCTTCCCCGGGCCCCACGCCGGGTCCACCCTCACCCCGTGGCGCTCGGCCAGGGCGGCCAGGTCCTCGAGGGGCCGGTCCAGCGTGACCTCTTCTCCGGCGGCATCGCTCACCGAGTCGAGGACGGTGACCCGCCGCCACGGGGTCTCCAGGTCCATCTCCCGGCCCTGGTAGTCGAACCGGAGCGACCCCCGGACGGCCAGCGCTGCCTCCTTCACCAGGGCCTCCACCAGCGCCATCATGTCCTCGTAGTCGCCGTAGGCCTGGTACACCTCGAGCATCGTGAACTCCGGGTTGTGGTCGCGGTCGATGCCCTCGTTGCGGAAGTTCCGGCCGATCTCGTAGACCCGCTCCAGGCCGCCCACGAGCAACCGCTTCAGGTACAGCTCCGGGGCGATCCGCAGGTACAGCGGCATGTCGAGGATGTTGTGGTGGGTCTGGAACGGCCGCGCCAGCGCGCCGCCCGGCGTCGCGTGCAGCACGGGCGTCTCCACCTCGACGAATCCGCGGGCGTCCAGGTAGCCTCGGATGGCCCGCAGGGCCCCGGCCCGCGCCGTGACCATGGTCCGGGACTCGAGCTCGGTGGCCAGCTGGACGTACCGGCGCCGGACCTTCAGCTCCGGGTCCTTGATCCCGTGCCACTTCTCCGGCGGCGGCCTGAGCGACTTCGTGAGGAGGGTGAGCGTGGCCGGCTTCACGCTGATCTCGCCCCGCTTCGTCCGGACCACCGTGCCGGTGGCGCCGACGATGTCGCCGAGGTCGAGGGCCTCGAGGAGGGCCCCCGACTCCTCGGACATGGCGTCCTGGGCGCAGAACAGCTGGAGGTCGCCGGTGCGGTCGCGGATCACCACGAACGCCAGGCCGCCGTGCCGGCGCATCAGCACGATCCGCCCGGCCACGGAGCGCACGGCGTCGGTCTCCTCGCCGGGTGCCAGGCCCTCGAACTCCCTCAGGACGCCGGCGGCGTCCGCGTCCTTGGCGAAGCTCAGGGCGAACGGGGGCACGCCGCGTTCGCGGAGGCGCTCGAGGGTCTCCCGGCGCGCCGCCACCACCCGGTCCAACCGAGAGCCCTCCGTCTCGGGAGGCTCAGTCATCGGGGCCGGTGTTCCGTTCGAAGATCAGGCGCAGGCCCTCCAGCGTGAGCCACGGCTCGTGGTGGTCCACGCTGTGGCAATGGGGGGCGATGACCGCCGCCATGCCGCCGGTGACCACCACGGTGGCGGCGCCCCCCAGCTCCTTCTGCATCCGTTCGACCATGCCGTCGACCTCGGCCGCGGTCCCGAACACCAGGCCGGACTGGAGGGCCTCCACGGTGTTCTTCCCGATGACCGAACGGGGGGCCACGATCTCCACCCGCGGTAGCCGGGAGGCCTGGGCCACCAGCCCCTCCGCCGCCACCGCGATCCCCGGCGCGATGGCCCCGCCGAGGTACTCCCCCTTCTCGCTGACGGCGTCGTACGTGGTGGCGGTGCCGAAGTCGACCACGATGCACGGCCCGCCGTACTTCGCGTAGGCCCCCAGGGCGTTCACGATCCGGTCGGCGCCCACCTCGCGGGGGTTGTCGGTGAGGACGGACACCCCCGTCTTCACGCCGGGCTCCACCACCACGGGGTCGAAGTGGAAGTACCGCCGGGTCATCTCGCGGAGCTCGCCGGTGACCGGGGGGACGACCGAGGAGATGACCACCCCGGTGATCTGGCGGGAGAACGACAGGCCCTGCTGCTCCAGGAAGCCGCCGAACAGCAGCGCCAGCTCGTCGGCCGTCCGTTCGGGGTCGGTGGACATGCGCCAGTGCCAGGCCAGCTCCCTGTCCCTGAACACGCCGAGCACCGTCTGCGTGTTCCCGACGTCCACCGCGAGCAGCATTCCCGCTCAGCCCTCCTGCAGCTCGAACCGCGGGCCATTGTCCCGCACCGGAAGCTCCGGCGACACGAATCCCGACGCGTAGGCGTCGAACGGCGCGCCGGGATCGGCCTCCCGGAGGCCGCTGGCAACGGCCGAGAGCCGTTCCAGGAACCCCAGGGCCACGGGCTGCGCGGCCCGCATGGCCCGGATCGGCCCGCCGAGCTCAGCGACCCGGTCCCCCGCCTGTACCGGCCCGCCCTCTCCCGACAGCGGGCGCAGCCGAACGCCGAGCCGGGCGAACGTCTCGCGGGCCACCGGAAGCCCGCACAGGATCCCGCCGCCGGATGCGCACACCACCGACCCCAGCCCCGTCCGGTCCTCGGGGATCGCGTCGAGGTCCGAGCCGGCCAACACGTGCGCGGTGAGGGCCTCGGTCACCGCGACCAGGACGTGCACGCGATCGAGCTCCGGGGCGCTCACGGCGCGAGCAGGAGGTTGTCGAGGAGCCGGGGGCGGCCCACACGCGCGGCCACCAGCGCGCGGGCGGGCCGTTCGATCCGGCGGATCTCTTCGAACGAGTCCTCGTCCACCACCGCCGCGTAGTCGATGTGCGCCAGCGGTTCGGCCTGGACCAGGTTCCGGATGGCCTCCTCGATGACACGGGGGTCGCGCTCGCCGTTCGCCACGAGGTCCCCGCCGGCCCGCAGGCCGCGCGACAGGCACAGCGCCGCGGTCCGCTCCCGCTCCGAGAGGTACACGTTCCGGGAGGATAGGGCCAGGCCGTCGGGCTCCCGCACGATGGGGCACCCCACCACCTCCACCGGGAACGACAGGTCGCCGGCCATCCGCCGGATCAGGGCCAGCTGCTGGGCGTCCTTCTCGCCGAAGTACGCGGCCGCCGGCCCCACGGCATTGAACAGCTTGGCCACCACGGTCGCCACGCCGCGGAAGTGGCCCGGGCGGACGGCCCCCTCCAGCCGCTCCCCGAGGGGGCCGGGGTCCACGGACACCTCGGGCTTCCCCCCCGGGTACATCTCCTCGGCGTCGGGGACGAACACCAGGTCGACCGCCTCGGCCCCGGCCATCGCGAGGTCGCGGTCCAGGTCGCGGGGATAGGCCCCGAAGTCCTCCCCAGGGCCGAACTGCAGGGGGTTGACGAAGATCGAGACGGCCGCGACGTCGCGTTCGGCGCGGGCCCGGCGCATCAGCGAGCGGTGGCCATCGTGGAACGCCCCCATCGTGGGGACGAACCCGACGGTCCGGCCCGCGGCGCGTTCGGCGTCACAGGCCTCGCGGAGCTCGGAGATCCGCCGCACGACGGTCACGGCGCCGGCCGCCCGGCCCGAGGCGGTCACGGCGGCGCCCACCGGTCCAGGACCTCCTCCACGGCCTCCCGGCCGGCGTCGTCCAGCCGCCCGGCGCCGGCGGCGAGCGCGGCGGCCGCCCGGGCCAGGACGGCGTACGCGGCCACGGCGTTCGGCGCGCGTTCTGACAGGGCCCGGAGGTTCCGTTCGACCGTTGCGGCGTCCCCCCGGACCACCGGCCCGGTCAGCGCGGACGCCGGCCCCATCTCGGCCGCGTTCTCCAGGCTGGCCCGGGCCAGCGGGAGGAACGCGTGCAGGGCGTCGTCGATCCCGGCGGCGGACAGGACGTCCTCGGCCAGGGCCATGAGCGCGATCAGGTCGTTCGAGGCCAGCACGGCGCCGGCGTGGTACAGGGCCCGATCCTCCTCGGGCATCCGGAACGGCCGTCCCCCGAGGTCCCGCGCGATGCGCTCCCCCAGCGCGGAGCCCTCCTCGTCGCGGGCCGTCACGGCCACCGCGCTCCCCGCCATCCGGTCCAGCGCCGCCTCCACGGTCGGGAACGTCTGCAGCGGGTGCAGGGCCAGGATCCGGGCCCCGGCGTCCTCGGCAGCCCGGAGCGGCTCCAGGCCCTGGGCGCCGGAGAGGTGCGCCACCCACGCGCCGGGGCGCACGGCCCCGGCGACGGCCCGGGCGGCCTCGGCGATCGCGGCGTCGGGGACGCCGAGGAGCACCAGGTCCGCACGGCGCGCGGCGTCCCCGGCCTCCGTGACCGGGACGCCCGGCAGGAACCGCTCGGCGCGGTCGCGAGTGGCGTCGCCCCCGGAGACGGCCACGATGTGGTGCCCGGCCCGAGCCAGGAGCACGGCGAGCGCGATCCCCACCCGGCCCGCCCCGATCACCGCCACGTCCATGGCGCCGAGTATCCCCGGCCCGCCACCCGGGCGACCGGCCGGCGCCGGCAGAGGCGGTGCGAACGGACGGATCCCCCGGAGCGACCCGGGTCCGGGCCGGAGCGTCGCCACCCGGCGCCCCCCAGGGAGCATCGGGTCGGCGGCCAGCTCCAGCAGAGGCGCCAGGACGAACCCCCGCTCGTGCATCCGAGGATGGGGGACCTCCAGGCCGGGCTCGTCGACCTCCCGATCGCCGTACGTCAGCACGTCGACATCGATGGTCCGCGGCCCCCACCGTTCCCGGCGGACCCGGCCCAGGCGGCGTTCGACCTCCAGGCACGCGTCCAGCAGCTCGCGCGGGGACAGCACGGTCGCCACCTCGACCACCGCGTTCAGGTAGTCGGGTTGGCGCGGCCCGACCGGCTCGGTCTCGTACACGCGCGAGGACCGCACCACGCGGACGCCGGGGACCGCCGCCAGGAGGTCCACCGCGGACTGCAGCGCGCCCAGCCGGTCGCCGAGGTTCGACCCGAGGCCCAGGAAGGCCCGGACGGCCGCCCCCACGGTCCCGTCAGCCAGCCGTGGCCTCCACGGCGACGTCCACGAGACCCAGCGCGGCCGCAGCCGTCGGCTTGTGCACCACGGCCCGGACGCTCGTGACGTGCTCCACCCGGAGCACGGCGCCGGCCACGGCCTGCGCCAGGGACTCCAGGAGCTGGAAGGACTCCACCTCGACCGTGTGCCGGACGACGCCGGCCAGGTCCACGTAGTCCGCCGTGTCCTCCAGGCGGTCGTCGCCGATGTCCGGCTCGACCTCGACCTGGAGGTCCACGACGAACTCCTGGGGCTGGTCGCGTTCGCCGGCGTTCGCCCCGTGACGTCCGGACGCCCGGATGCCCGAGAGCAGGATGCGAACCTCGTTCACCCACCACCTCCCGATCCCCTCGCCTCCCGGGCGGCCAGGGCCTCCGGGATCTTCCTGAAGTCCCACGACGAGATGCGCTGCGGCTGCAGGCGGAGGAAGAAACGGTTCCGCCACCCCTCGAAGTGGGGGCGGTTCCCCCCGAAGTACTTGTCGGCGAACGCGTCGGAGACGGCGGCGAGCCGGGGGTAGTCCGCGGCCTCCTCCAGACGGCCGTGCAGGACCACGCCCCGCAGCTCGTCGTAGCGCTCGCCGTCGTCGACGGTCGCGGCGGCCCGCGGGTCGTGCTGGGCGTTGCGGACCGTGCGGTTCCCGCGGGTGGTGTTCACGAACAGCGCCCCGTCGTGCCATGCGAACCACAGCGGCACGACGTGCGGATCTCCGCCCGGGCCCACCGTGGCCACCCGCGCGGTCCACGCCGTCGCCAGGAACCGGTCCCGTTCGTCGGGCGTGAGCGAGATGTCAAGCCTCCCCACGGCGCTCCAGTCGAACCATGACGGGGCCCTCGGCGGGGCCGTGGCCGTGCCCCTCGTGGTGATGTTCGACGGGGCGGCCCAGCCAGTTCGCGGCCAGGAACTGTGCCAGCAGGGGGGCCAGCGTGTCGGGCGCCTCCTCGGGCGTGAAGTGCGCGCACCCCGGCAGCAGGACCAGCGACGGCCGAGCCAGGACCTCGACGAGGCGGTCTGCGAGCTCCGTCCCCAGGTAGGGGTCGTCCTCTCCCCACACGAGCAGGGCCGGGATGTCGAGGGCAGCCAGGTCGTCCTCCCTGCCGGTCAGGCCGACGCCGTCGATGGCGCGGGCGGCGCGGAAGAACGCGTGCGCTCCCTCGTCCCCGGCGAACGGCCCGACGTACGCCTCGACCATCTCGCGCGTCAGGACGTCCTTGTTCGTCAGCCCGAGGTCGAGGGCCAGCTCGATGATGCTCGCGACGAACTCGGGGGTCTCCTGCTCCGGCTCCGCGTCCTGGATCATCCGGACGCCCTCGATGGGCCACGCGTCGAACGCGGCCGCGTCGACGAGCGCGATGGCCTCCGCCCCGCCCTCGAGGGCCATGAGCTGGGCGACCGCCCCGCCGAGGTCGTGCCCGACGACGGCGAACCGGTCGATCCCAAGGACGCCGAGGAGCTCGCGAACGTAGCCAGCCTGGGCGCGGGGGTGCAGCGCGACCCCATCCGGCTTGTCCGACGCGCCGAACCCCAGCTGGTCGGGGACGATCGCCCGCATCCCCGCCCGCACGACCTCGGGGACGACGTGGCGCCACAGGTGCGACGAGGTCGGGAACCCGTGCAGCAGGACGACCGCCGGCCCATCGCCGGCGTCCAGGTACGCGAGCTCGCCCCCACTCGTCGTGGCGGTATGTCGCCCCGCTGCCTCGGCGCCCCGAACGTCCTCATCCATCGCCGGCCCTCGTGATCGCGTCCACCACCTGTACGACCCGCAGCATCTCGCGGACGTCGTGGACGCGCACCAATTCCACTCGGTTCGCCGCGAGCCAGGCCACGGACCCGGCCGTTCCCTCGAGCCGGTCGTCGACCTCCGCCGAGGTGATCCTCCCGATGAACGACTTGCGCGAGGGGCCCACCACCACCGGCACGCCGATCTCCCGCAGCGCCCCGACATACCGGAGCAGCAACAGGTTGTGTTCGACTGTCTTGCCGAACCCGATGCCCGGGTCCACGCAGATGCGGTCCCGTTCGATCCCGGCCGCCTCGGCCGCGCCGACGCGTTCGACGAGGAAGTCGCGAACCTCCACGACGACGTCGTCGTATCGGGGTTCCGCCTGCATGGTCTTCGGGTCGCCCAGCATGTGCATGAGGACCAGCCCCGCGCCCCGGTCCCGGACCACGTCGAACATCTCAGGGTCGTGCCGGCCCGCGGACACGTCGTTGACGACGGCGGCGCCGGCGTCGAGCGCGGCGGCGGCGACCTCGGACTTCCGCGTGTCGACGGAGACGGGGACGTCGAGCTCGGCCGCGAGCCGCTTGATCACGGGGACGACACGGTCGATCTCCTTACGCGCCGGGACGGGATCCGACCCGGGCCGCGTGGACTCCCCGCCGACGTCGAGGAGGTCGGCGCCGGCCTCGGCCAGCTCGATCCCGTGCCTGACGGCGGCCTCGGGGTCCAGGAACCGCCCGCCGTCGGAGAACGAGTCCGGCGTCACGTTCACCACGCCCATCAGCCGGGTCCGGTCGCCCAGCTCCATCGAGCCCGCCCTGACCCGCCACCGCATCGCTCGAACAGCGTAGACGCGCCGTCCGGAGCACGCAGATCCGCGCCGACCCGGCCGCTGCAACCCCCAGCGCGAGCTGTGCGTCTCCTCGGTGGAAGGACCGGAGCAGTCATGATGCAGACACAGGTCGAACGGCTGGATCGGGTGAGCGACGGTGGGCGCCTCGGTGAGCTGTACGCGCGGCATGCGGCGGATGCCGCCAGGCTCGCGTACCTGCTGACCGGCGATCGCGCCCTGGCCGAGGACCTCACCCAGGAGGCGTTCGTCAAGATGTTCGGCCGCTTCCGGGACCTCCGGAACCCCGACGCGTTCGAGTGGTACCTGCGCCGGACCGTGGTGAACCTCGCCAGGTCGCACTTCCGGCGCCGCCGCGTGGAGCGCGCGTACCTGGAGGGTCGCGGCCGGGCCGAGGGAACCACGACGGCCGCGCCACCCGACGTCGGCGCCCGCGAGGAGATGTGGGAGGCCCTCCAGGGGCTCTCCGAACGGCAGCGGACCGCGATCGTGCTGCGCTTCTACGAGGACCTGTCGGAGGCGCGCACGGCCGAGGTCATGGGGTGCCCGGTCGGGACCGTGAAGTCGCTGGTGTCGCGGGGGCTGGAACGCCTCCGAGGCGTGGTGGTGGAGGAGTGAAGGGCGTGGACGACATGGACAACGACGTCAAGGAGATGCTCCGCCGCCGCGCGGAGGACGTGCGGATCGACCCCAGCGTGCCCGCCCCGCTCCTGCGCCGGTCCCGCCGCCGCCGCGCTTCGTCCGCGGTCCTCGGCGCGATCACGGCCATGGTGGTCGTGGCCGGCGCCGTCGTCGGGTCGCAGGCGCTGATCCACACGTCGCCGGGCCCCGCGGAAACCCCGACCCCCGATCCCACCGCAACCGGGTTCGGACCGCCCGTCGTGTCGGATGGAGCGTTCGCCGGAATCTGGCCGGAGCGAAACGCCGACGAGCTGCAGGCCGCGCAGACGGCATTCGACCAGGGCACGGATGAGTACCGGCTCGATCCGTCCGGGACGGCCGTCGAGTTCGCCCACCAGGTGTTCGGATGGGACCCCTCGATCATCGATGCGGGCCTGGAGGTTCCCCCGGGTGAATCGGCCCGGCCCATCGACGTGGTGAACCTCCACTTCGGCACGCTGACCCGTGAGGAGGGACTCGAGCCGCACGCGCCGTACGCCCTCCACGTCAGCGTCCAGCAGCTCGGCGAGACCGGGGACGCGGGCATCTGGTCCGTGGTCGGGATCTCGTCTGACTTGATCGACGAGACGTGCGACATCAGTGGCCCCGTCACCGCTGGCGAGTCCATCCACGTCTGCGGGACGACCTCGTGGGATCCGTTGCTCGGGTCCATGCGGGCCTGGGTGGCACCCGGCGAGGAAGCGACGAACGGGCTGGATCCGGACGAGGCGTCCCCCTCGGCGAACCCGCCCATCGGATCCGACGGCAGCTTCGACGCGAGCCTCGGGCCGATCCCCGCCGCATACGGCACATCGGGCATGGTCGTGATCGAGCGGCTGGACCAGGCCGGTCTCGTCGTCGGAGCGTCGGCAAGGAAGGTGGCCATCCGGCAATCGGAGCCGTCCCCGCAGCCCACCGCCGCGCCGCTCGAGCCGCAGGACCTCCCCGAAGCCGTAGCGAAGACTCGCCAGGAGCTGTACACGGCGGCGGTCAACCACGACTGGGATGCGGTGCAGCGGCTGATCACGATCCCCGAGTTCTCGTTCACGTTCGCCGGCGTGGACGAGGGCAGGCCGGTCGCGGACCAGGCCATCGAGTACTGGCAGCGCCAGTCCGACTTCCACGGACTCGATCAACTGGACATCATGGCGCTGCTGCTGAACATGGACCCCGCCACGGAGACGGCCGAGGGGACGACGTTCTACGAGTGGCCGTTCGCCTTGACCATGACGCCCGACGAGCTCCGAAACATGACCGAGGAGCAGAAGGCCCAACTGCGCGAGCTGTACCCGAACCTGGACCACGACCTCGAGGACTGGGCCGGGCCGCTCGGGGGCTACTACGGCTGGCGCCTCGGGATCCGCGAGGACGGCGCCTGGGTGTTCTTCATCGCCGGCGACTGAAGCGACCTGCTCGAGGGTAGCCTGCCGGGCGGGATGGCGTTCCTCGAGATCAAGCACCACCTCGACGGGCGAACCGAGACCTGGGAGTGCGAGGCCGTCGACGTCTCGCCGGATCGGGCCGTGGTGAGGTTCGTCCTCCCAGCACGGATCGGCCGGTGGCCGAAGGGGACCACCACGTACGGCTTCTTCTGGCGGCGGCGGGACTACAACCTGTACCGGTTCGTCGGGAAGGTCGGCGACACGCTCGGGCACCGGTTCGACGTGGTCACGGACGTGCGGATCGAGGACGACAGCGTGGAGTACCTCGATCTCGTCGTCGACGTGGTGGTCGATCCCCT
>WNGA01001786.1_pt1 | contig 53102 bp, 44 predicted proteins | sample 5400061 | NCBI WGS metagenome assembly WNGA01 (sample SAMN13153366, study PRJNA577476) | soil metagenome | isolation source: 100 cm soil or saprolite under grassland replicate 2 | place: USA:California | collected 2016-06-15
GTGTCCGAGGGGGGACTTGAACCCCCACGCCCTTTTCGGGCACTAGCACCTCAAGCTAGCGCGTCTGCCATTCCGCCACCCGGACGCACGCGGGGACGTGTTCCCTCCGCGGGGGGCAACTGTAGCTGACCGCGGGTCCGGCGCTCAAACGACGCGGCGGCGACTGGTAGGAAGGGGGGATGACCGACAACGCCAGCGGGCGTTCCGCCGAGGACGAGGTCGCCGGGCTGTGCCGCGACCTGCTCCGCATCGACACCACGAACACCGGCGAGGCGGAGACCAGCGTGGGGGAGCGGGCCGCGGCGGAGTACGTGGCCGGCAAGCTGGCCGAGGTCGGTCTGGAGCCCACCGTGCTGGAGTCGGAGCCGAAGCGTACGAGCGTGATCGTCCGCCTGCCGGGCACCGACCCTGGCCGGGACGCGCTGCTGGTCCACGGGCACCTCGACGTGGTGCCGGCGGACGCATCCGAATGGTCGGTGCCGCCGTTCGCGGGGGAGGAGCGGGACGGCTACCTGTGGGGCCGCGGCGCCATCGACATGAAGGACATGGACGCGATGATGCTGGCGCTGGCCCGCCAGTGGATGCGCGCCGGGGCGCGGCCGCCGCGGGACGTGGTGCTGGCGTTCGTGGCCGACGAGGAGGCCGGCGGCGGCAAGGGCGCCCGCTGGCTGGTGGACAACCACCCGGAGCTGTTCGAGGGGTGCACCGAGGCGGTCGGCGAGGTCGGCGGGTACTCCGTGACGCTCCGCGACGACCTGCGGCTGTACCTCATCCAGACCGCGGAGAAGGGGCTGGCCTGGATGCGGCTGCGGTCCCGCGGCGTGCCCGGTCACGGCTCGATGGTGCACCCGGACAACGCGGTCACCGCGGTGGCCGAGGCGGTGGCGCGGCTCGGCCGGCACCGCTTCCCGCGGGTTCTCACCCACACGCTGCGCTCCTTCGTGGCCGGGCTGTCGGAGGCGACCGGGGTGGCGCTCGACCCGGACGACCCGGCGGTGCTGGACGGGCTGGCCGCGATGTCGAAGATGATCGCCGCCACGTTGAGCAACACCGCAAACCCGACGATGCTGTCGGCGGGGTACAAGGCCAACGTGATCCCGGGCACCGCGGAGGCCGTGGTGGACGGCCGCTACCTGCCCGGCCAGGAGGAGGAGTTCACCAAGCAGGTGGACGAGTTGCTCGGCCCGGACGTCGAGCGCGAGTGGATCGTGTACGACCAGGCGGTGGAGACATCGTTCGACGGCGCGCTGGTGGACGCCATGGTGACGGCGCTGCGCGCGGAGGACCCGTTGGCGCACCCGGTGCCATACCTGATGAGCGGCGGCACCGACGCGAAGTCGTTCGCCAAGCTCGGCATGCGCTGCTTCGGCTACTCCCCGCTGTTGCTGCCGGCGGACCTCGACTTCGCCGCGCTGTTCCACGGGATCGACGAGCGGGTGCCGGTCGATGCGCTGAAGTTCGGCGTGCGGGTGCTGGACCGACTCGTGATGGGTAGCTGACATACCGGGCTGGTGCGGCAGCAGGTCGAGCCGGCTCAGTGATCCCATGGCTTAATGGATAACAGCGGGGTACGACAGGATGCCGGCATGACCATCCCGTACGGCGCGTGGCCGTCCCCCATCTCGGCCGCCGACCGCGCCCGCGGCAGCCTCTCGCTGTCCTTCCCGGGCGTCGTCGGCGGGGATGTGTGGTGGACCGAGGGCCGGCCGGACGAGTCGGGCCGGCAGGCCATCGTCCGGACCGGCGCCGACGGGAGGCCGGTCGACCTGCTGCCGCCGCCGTGGAACGCCCGCACCCGGGTGCACGAGTACGGCGGCCGGTCCTGGCTGGCCGTGCCGCCCTCCTCGGGCGCGGGTGTCCCGCACGGTTCGGCCGGCGCGGGTGTCCCGCACGGTTCGGCCGGCGCGGGTGCCCCGCACGGTTCGGCAGGCGCGGGTGTCCCGCACGGTTCGGACGGCTACGCGCTGGTGTTCGCCAACTACGCCGACCAGCGGCTGTACCGGCTGGACCCGGGTGCGGCCGAGCCGGTACCGATCACCCCCGAACCGGCCAGCCCGGCCGCCGAGCGGTACGCCGATCTCACCCTGACCCCGGACGGCTCCGAGATCTGGTGCGTACGGGAGTCGCACGCCGACGGCGCCGTCAGCCGGGCGCTGGTCGCGGTGCCAGTCGGCGGCGGCGCGCCCCGCGTACTGCTGCGCGACGGCCACTTCCTGGCCCACCCGCGGATCAGCCCGGACGGCCGCCGGCTGGCCTGGCTGACCTGGGACCACCCCCGGATGCCGTGGGACGGCACCGAGCTGCGGGTCGCCGACCTGGGCGCCGACGGCAGCGTCGGGCAGCCGCGGACGGTGCTCGGCGGGCCGGCCGAGTCGGTGCTGCAGCCGGAGTGGGCCGGCCCCGGCACGCTGTACGCGCTCAGTGACCGGTCCGGCTGGTGGAACCTGTACGAGCTGCCCGCGGGCGGCGGCGAGCCTCGGCCGCTGTGCCCCCGGGAGGAGGAGTTCGGCGGGCCGCTGTGGCAGCTCGGCAACACCTGGTACGCGCCGCTCGCGGACGGCCGGATCGCGGTGCGGCACGGCACCGACACGTACCGGGTCGGCCTGCTCGACCCGGCGACCGGCGACCTCGCCGACCTGGACCTGCCGTACACCACCTGGGCCGGCCTGACCGGCGACGGCAGCACGCTCACCGCGGTGGTGGCCAGCCCGCGATCCGGGACGCAGCTGCTCCGGTTCGACCCGGCCACCGGCGGGGTCACGGTGCCGCGCCGGGCCGCGGAGCGGCTGCCCGACCCGGCGTACCTGCCGGTGCCCCGCTCGCGGGTGGTTCCCGGCCCGGGCGGCCGCGACGTGCACGTGCACGTCTACCCGCCCACCCACCCGACCGCGCGCGCCCCGGAGGGGGAGCGGCCGCCGTACCTCGTACACATCCACGGCGGCCCCACCAGCCAGTCGATGGCCGAGCTGAACGTCGGCATCGCGTACTACACCAGCCGCGGCCTCGGCGTGCTGGACGTCAACTACGGCGGCTCCACCGGGTACGGCCGCGAGTACCGGCAGCGGCTGCGCGGGCAGTGGGGCGTGGTCGACGTGGAGGACGCGGTGGCCGCCGCGCTGGCGCTGGCCGAGACCGGCGAGGCGGACCCCGACCGGCTGGCCATCTCCGGCGGCAGCGCCGGCGGCTGGACCGCCCTGGCCGCGCTGGTCGGCACCGACGTGTTCGCCTGCGGCACGTCCTACTTCGGGGTGGCCGAGCTGGAGCAGTTCGCCGCGGACACCCACGACTTCGAGTCCCGCTACCTGGACGGGCTGGTCGGGCCGCTGCCCGAGGCGCGGGCGGTGTACGTGCAACGGGCGCCGCTGTCACACGTGGACGACCTGTCCTGCCCGGTGCTGCTGCTGCAGGGCGCCGAGGACAAGGTGGTGCCGCCGAGCCAGGCGGAGATGTTCGTCGCGGCGCTGGCCAGGAAGGGGATCCCGTACGCGTACCTGCTCTTCGAGGGGGAGGGGCACGGGTTCCGCAAGGCGGAGACGATCATCGCGGCGGCGGAGGCCGAGATGTCGTTCTACGGCCAGGTGATGGGCTTCGACCCACCCGGGATACCGAAGCTGGAGCTGTCCACGGGGTGACCCCGCGCCCGCTCGGCGCGGCGCGCGGCGGGTGCTGGTGCCGAGCCGTCAGAGCAGCGGGCCGGGGAGCCGGTGCCCGGTGCGCCTGCGCCGCAGCCACACCCGGCGGGTGCCGTCCGGGTGCAGCCTGACCCGGGCGAGCTCCCAGCCTCCGTACTCGGCGTGCAGCATGAGCTGGACCGCCGCTGTCTGCCGGTCGGTATTGGACGGGATGCGCATCGGTGCGTACTCCCAGTCCGCGTCTGCCGGATCCATCTGGCGAGTATGCCTGCTCGGCCCGAGGCCGGCTGCACCTGCCCCGGTGTCCACGCCGGTCACCCGCCGGCGTCGCCCTCGGCCGGGCAGGGCCAGCAGGGCGCGCAGCAGTCCGCCGCCCGCCGGTCACCCGCCGGCGTCGCCCTCGGCCGGCAGGGCCAGCAGGGCGCGCAGCCGGGTACGCCGTGGCCGGGCGCCCACCTCGCGGACCGCCCGGGCCAGCACCGGCCCGGCGGCGTGCACGATCGACAGGTGCCGCTGCGCCCGGGTCAGCGCGGTGTAGACCAGCGGCCGGGACAGCATGCCGCCGGCCTCCGGGGGCAGCACGGCCACCACGGCGGGCCACTCCGAGCCCTGCGCCCGGTGCACGGTGATCGCCCAGCCGTGCCGGATGTCGGACAGCGCCTTGCCGGACACCTCGGCCGGCCCGCTGGCGAACTCCACCGTGACCGCGCCGTCGGCCGCCTCGGCCACCACCCCCACCTCGCCGTTGGCGAACCCGACCGGCTCGGCGTCCAGGTGGTTCGCGGTGGCCACCACCCGGTCACCCGGGTCGAAGCCGCCGACCCGGCCCGGCCCCGGGTTGAGCCGCGCCTTGAGCGCCCGGTTCAGCTCCAACGTGCCGGCCGGGCCGCGGTGCACCGGGGTGACCACCTGTACCGCCTCGGCCGGGATGGCCAGCGCCCGGGGGATCGAGTCGGTGACGAGCTGCACCACCCGGTGCGCCGCCTCGGCCGACCCGCGGGCCGGCACCACCACCACCTCGCGGTCCGGGTCCTGCACCGGCGGCAGCGTGCCGCCCCGCACCGCGGTGGCCAGCCGGGCGATCGCCCCACCCACGGCCTGCCGGTACAGGGTGGTCAGCTCGGTGACCGGCGCCGCGCCGGACTCCACCAGGTCGGCGAGCACCCGGCCCGGCCCGATCGAGGGGAGCTGCGCCGGGTCGCCCACCAGCAGCAGGTGGGTGCCGTCCGCACACGCCTCCAGCAGCGCGGCGGCCAGTTCGGCGTCCAGCATCGAGGTCTCGTCCACCACCACGACCTCGGCGTCCAGCGGGAACGCCTCCCCGTGCAGGAACCCGCCGGTCATGCCCTGCGCGCCGAGCAGCCGGTGGATGGTGCTGGCGGGCGCCTCGGTCAGCTCCTCCAGCCGCTTGGCGGCGCGCCCGGTGGGAGCGGCCAGCGCGACGGACCGGCCGCGGGCCTCGGCCAGCGCCACCACCGCGGCCACCGTGCGGCTCTTGCCGGTGCCCGGGCCGCCGGTCAGCACGCTCACCCCGGCGGTGACGACCTGGGCAACGGCCGCGCGCTGGGTCTGGTCCAGCTCGGCGCCGAACTCCGCCAGGTCGGCCGGCTCGCCCAGCGGCTTGGCGGTGGCGGCCAGCCGGGCCACCGCCTCCGCGATGGAGTCCTCGGCCATGGCGTACCGATCCAGCGCCACCTGCCCGTCACCGACCTCCAGTACGGTGCCGGTCTCCAGTGCGGCGGCCAGCGCGCCGCCGGGGTCGGCCACGCCGTCGGCCAGCAGCGCGGCGTGCACCAGGTCGGCCGGGCAGGTGGTGTGGCCGTCCCGGGCGGCGCGGGCCAGGGTGTGCGCGACCAGCGCCCGGCCGCGCCGCGGGTCGTCCTTGCGCACCCCCGGGATGGCGCTGACCGCCAGCCGGTCCGCCTCCACCAGCTTGACCTCCGGCAGCACCAGCAGCCGCCACGGGTCCTCGCGCAGGTGCGTGGCGGCGGCGTTGCCGAGGACGTCGACCAGCCGGCCGGCCAGCCGCGCCGGCAGCCCGGCCGGCACCAGCAGCCCGGCCACGTCGTACGTCGGATGCGCGCCGATCCAGCTTGACAGCAGCCGCTCGGCACGGACCCTGCCCACCTGCGGCAGCTCCACGAGCTTGGCCACGGTGACGTCGTCCGGGCTCTCGACGCCGAACTCGGCCAGCCTGCCGGCGAGCGTGGTTCCGAGCCCCGGCCACAGCCCGGCGGCGCAGAACGCGGCGAAAACCGGGTCGGCCATGGGTGGTCAGCGTAGTGCCCGCGCGCCGAGTGCCCGGTGCGCCCCCGATAGTCAACAAGATCCCGATCCTCCGTCGCAGATAGTGAAGACGTGCGCTGGCGGGAGGGGCGCCTGCGGGCATAGCGTGATCTCCGCCACCGTCGCCGGTGAGGCCGCGGTGCAGACCGTCCGTCCGGCCCTGCCCTGGGAGGGTGCATGGCACGCATTGACGTCACCGTGGACGGCGTGCGCTACAGCGACGATGTCGAACCGCGCATGCTGCTTGTTCACTACCTACGAGACCGGCTCGGCAAGGTCGGCACCCCGGTCGGGTGCGACACCTCCAACTGCGGCGCCTGTACGGTCCTGCTCGGGGGCGCCAGCGTGAAGAGCTGCACGGTGTTGGCCGTCCAGGCCGACGGTGCCGAGATCACCACCATCGAGGGCCTGTCCAGCAACGGCGAGCTGCACCCCGTCCAGCGCGCGTTCCACGAGAGCCATGCGCTGCAGTGCGGCTTCTGCACCCCGGGCATGATCATGGCCTCGGTCGACCTGCTGCGGGACAACCCACAGCCGACCGACCAGGAGATCCGCGAGGGCCTCGAGGGCAACCTGTGCCGGTGCACCGGCTACCAGAACATCGTCCGCGCGGTCCGTACCGCAGCCGCGACCGCCGGCACACCCGCGGAGGTGCCGTCATGAGCCACCTCGGCCCCGAGCAGATCGCCGAACAGATCGCCGAGTCCGGCCAGGTCGACGAGCCGACCGACAAGCGCGAGGTCGGCCGGGCCCGCCGGCGCAAGGAGGACGCCCGGCTGATCACCGGCCGCACCCGGTGGACCGACAACATCCAGCTCCCCGGCATGCTGCACCTGGCGGTTGCGCGCAGCCCGATGGCGCACGCCAAGATCCTCCGGGTCGACACCGAAACGGCCCGGCAGCAGCCCGGCGTCATGGGCGTGTTCACCGCCGCCGACCTGGACGCCGAAGGGGTCGGCCTGCCCTGTGCCTGGACGGTCACCCCGGACATGAAGGCGCCGCAGCGGCCGGTCCTCGCCTTCGACACCGTGCACTTCGCCGGCGAGGGCGTGGCCGTGGTGGCCGCCCGGACCGCGGCCGAGGCGCGCGACGCCGCCGAACTGGTCGAGGTGGACTACGACCCGCTGCCGCCGGTGCTGGACATGGAGGCCGCGCTGGCCGAGGACGCCGTCCTGGTCCACCCGGACCTCGAAACCAACCGCAACGCGCTGTGGGTGTTCGACTCCGGCGAGGCGGGCACCGGCGGCTCGGCCGCGGACGCCATCTCCGCCGCGGAGTCCGACCCGGACTCCGTCGTGGTCAGGCGCCGCCTCTACCAGCAGCGGCTGGTGCCGGCGTTCATGGAGCCGCGCTCCACCGTGGTGGACCCGAACGGCGAGCAGCTCACCATGTGGTCGGCCACCCAGGTGCCGCACATCCTCAAGACGATGACCGCGCTGACGCTCGGCCTGCCCGAGCACAAGATCCGGGTGATCGCCCCGGACGTGGGCGGCGGCTTCGGCGGCAAGATCGCGGTGGCGCCGGAGGAGATCCTGACGCTGCTGGTGGCCCGGCGGCTGAGGCGGCCGGTGAAGTGGACCGAGACCCGCTCGGAGTGCATGCTGACCGCGCACCACGGCCGGGACCAGATCCAGGACCTGACGCTGGCCGCCAAGCGGGACGGCACGGTCACCGGGCTCAAGGTCGAGCTGATGGCCGACATGGGGGCCTACCTCGGGCTGGTCACCCCGGGCATCCCGCTGCTCGGCGCGTTCATGTACAACGCCATCTACAAGTTCCCGGCGTACCACTTCGCCTGCACCAACGTGTTCACCACCAAGACGCTCACCGACGCCTACCGCGGCGCCGGCCGGCCGGAGGCCACGTTCGCCATCGAGCGGATGATGGACGAGCTGGCCGTCGAGCTCGGCATGGACCCGCTGGAGGTCCGCGAGAAGAACTGGATCAGGCACGAGGAGTTCCCGTTCACCACGGTGTGCGGGCTGGTGTACGACTCGGGCAACTACGAGGCGGCCACCGCGAAGGCCAAGCAGCTGTTCGACTACGACGGGCTGCGCGCCGAGCAGGACAAGCGGCGGGAGTCCGGCGACCGGGTGCAGCTCGGCATCGGCGTCTCCACGTTCACCGAGATGTGCGGCCTGGCCCCGTCCCGGGTGCTCGGCTCGCTGGCCTACGGCGCCGGCGGCTGGGAGTACGGCAGCGTGCGGATGCTGCCCACCGGCAAGGTCGAGGTGGTCACCGGCAGCTCGCCGCACGGCCAGGGCCACGAGACGGCCTGGAGCCAGATCCTGTCCGACCAGCTCGGCGTGCCGTTCGAGGACGTCGAGGTGCTGCACGGCGACACCCAGGTCTCGCACAAGGGCATGGACACCTACGGCTCGCGGTCCCTGGTGGTGGGCGCCATCGCCATGGTCAAGGCGGCCGAGAAGGTGATCGAGAAGGCCCGCAAGGTGGCCGCGCACCTGCTGGAGGCGGCCGAGCACGACGTCGAGTTCGACGCGGGCACGTTCAGCGTGAAGGGCTCGCCGGACGCCAGGGTCACCATCCAGGAGGTCGCGCTCGCGGTCTTCGCCGCGCACAACTACCCCGAGGGCATGGAGCCGTCGCTGGACTCCGACGCCACCTACGACCCGGAGAACTTCTCCTTCCCGCACGGCACCCACCTGTGCGCGGCCGAGGTGGACACCGAGACCGGCGCGGTCACGCTGCGCTCGTACGTCTGCGTGGACGACGTCGGCAAGGTGGTCAACCCGCTGATCGTCGAGGGCCAGGTGCACGGCGGGCTGGCGCAGGGCATCGCCCAGGCGCTGTACGAGGAGGCCGTGTACGACGACGAGGGCAACCTGGTGACCGGCACGTTCGTGGACTACCTGGTGCCGTCCGCGGCCGACCTGCCGGACTTCACCACCGACCGCACCGAGACCCCGTCGACCACCAACCCGCTCGGGGTGAAGGGCGTCGGCGAGGCCGGCACGATCGCGTCCACGCCGGCCGTGGTGAACGCGGTCATCGACGCCGTGCGGCACCTCGGCGTGTCCGACATCCGGATGCCGTGCACCCCGGAGCGGGTGTGGCGGGCGATCAACGAGGGCGGGTCCGGCGGCGACCGGTCCGCCGGAGGCACCGTCGCCTACGGCGGCGCGCAGACCGAGGGGAGTGCGCAGTGATCCCTCCGAGCTTCGACTACGTCCGTCCGTCCACTGTGGACGAAGCCGTCGCGGCCCTGGCCGAGCACGGCGAGGACGCGAAGGTGCTGGCCGGCGGGCAGAGCCTGATCCCGCTGCTGCGGCTGCGGATGGCCACCCCCACGGCGCTGGTCGACGTGGGCCGGGTGGAGGAGATGCGCGGCATCCGGATGGACGGCGGGTCCGTGGTCATCGGCGCGGCGACCCCGCACCACGAGGTGCTGCACAACCCGTTGGTGGCGGAGTACGCGCCGCTGGTGGCCAAGGCGACCGCCACCGTGGCCGACCCGGCGGTACGGCACCGCGGCACGTTCGGCGGGTCGCTGGCGCACGCCGACCCGGCGGGCGACCTGCCCGCGGTGGCGCTGGCCGCCGACGCGGAGTTCGTCATCGCCGGGCCGAACGGGCGGCGGACCGTGCCGGCCGGCGAGTTCTTCGTGGACTACCTGGAGACCGCGCTCGGCCCGGACGAGTTGCTGGTGGAGGTCCGGGTGCCCGGGCACGGGGCCGGGTGGGGTTCGCACTACGAGAAGTTCCAACGGGTCGCGCAGGCCTGGGCGATCGTCGGCGTGGCGGCGCTGGTCCGGCGCGAGAACGGCGCCATCGCCGAGGCCAGGATCGGGCTGACCAACATGGGCCCGACGCCGCTGCGGGCGACCACCACCGAGCAGGCCCTGGCCGGCGCCGCATCCGGCAACGGCGGCATCGCGGCGGCCGCCGGGCACGCGGCCGACGGCACCTCGCCGACCTCGGACCTGGCCGGCAAGGCGGACTACCGCGAGCACCTGGCCCGGGTGCTCACCCGCCGGGCGGTCGAGGCCGCCGCACGTTGACACGTAGGTCGGAGGCGATGCGCTGAACGAGGTGGAGGGTTCGCGGGGTCTGCTGCCGGCCGGGGTGGAGTCCCCGGCCGGCCTGTCCGCGCGGCTGGCCGAGGCGCGGTACCTCGCCGACGAAGGGCTGGCCACCGCGGCGTACCTCGGGCTGCGGCTGCACCGGCCGCTGTTCTGCGAAGGCGAGGCAGGGGTCGGCAAGACCGAGCTGGCCAAGGCGCTGGCCACCGTGCTGGGCGCGCCCTTGATCCGGCTGCAGTGCTACGAGGGCATCGACGCCAGCCAGGCGCTGTACGACTGGGACTTCCCGCGGCAACTGCTGCACCTGCGCACCGCCGAGGTGGCCGGGGCGGCATCGGGGGCGGCCACCGAGGGGCTGGAGGCCGAACTGTACGACCGCCGGTTCCTGATCGCCCGGCCGCTGCTGGCCGCGCTGGAGACCAGCCCGGCGGTGCTGCTGATCGACGAGGTGGACCGGGCCGATGACGAGTTCGAGGCGTTCCTGCTGGAGGTGCTGTCCGACTTCGCGGTGACGGTGCCCGAGCTGGGCACCATCCGGGCGGCGGTGCCGCCCGCCGTGGTGATCACCTCCAACCGCACCCGGGACGTGCACGACGCGCTCAAGCGCCGGTGCTACTACCACTGGATCGAGCACCCCGACTTCGACCGCGAGGTGGAGATCGTCCGGCTGCGTGTCCCGGCCGCGTCCGACCGGCTCATCCGCCAGGTCACCGCCGCGGTGCAGGCGCTGCGCGGCGAGGACCTGCTGAAACCGCCCGGGATCGCCGAGACGATCGACTGGACCGAGGCGCTGGCCGCCCTGGGCGCGCACCACCTGGACCCGGCGCTGGCCGCGGCCACCCTCGGCGCGGTGGTGAAGTACCGGGAGGACGCCGAGCGCGCGCTGGCCATGGACATGGGGGCTCTGGTTGAGCGGGCTGTCGCGGGCGCCTGACGGACTGGACGCCGTCGGGGTGATGGTCGGCCTCGGGCGGGCGCTGGAGGCCGCCGGGGTGGCGGTCGGCCCGGACCGGGTGGCCGAGGCGGTGCGCGCGCTGGCCGAGCTGGACCCGGCCCGGCGGGCCGACGTGTACTGGGCCGGCCGGCTGACGCTCTGCTCCGGGCCGGAGGACCAGGTGCGCTACGACGCGGTGTTCGCCGCGCTGTTCTCCGGCCAGCGGCCGCGGCTGCGGCGCCGGCCGGTCACCGTGGTGCGGGCGGTGCCGCTGGCGGTGGACGGCGCCCCGCCGGCCGACGGCGAGCCGGACAAGGAGCAGCGGCAGGCGCTGCAGGCGGCGGCCAGCAGCACGGAGGTGCTGCGGCACAAGGACATCGCCGAGCTGTCCGGCGCCGAGCGGGCCGCGCTGAACCGGGCGCTGGCCGCGCTCGGGCTGCCGGGGGAGTCCCGCCGGTCCCGGCGTTTCGACCCGGCGGCCTACGGCCGGATCGACGCGCACCGGACGGTACGCACCCTGCTGCGCAGCGGCGGCGACCCGTACCGGCTGCACCGCCGCCGGCACTCCACCCGGCCGCGGTCGGTGGTGCTGATCGTCGACGTCAGCGGCTCGATGAGCGCGTACGCCGACGCGCTGCTGCGGTTCGCGCACGCGGCTTCCCGGCGGGCGGCGACCCGGACGGAGGTGTTCACCCTGGGTACCCGGCTGACCCGGGTCACCCGGCAGCTCGCGGTGCGTGACCCGGAGGCGGCGATGCGGGCGGTGGCCGACCTGGTGCCGGACTGGTCCGGCGGCACCCGGCTCGGCAGCCTGCTGGGGGAGTTCCTGGACCGGTGGGGGCAGCGCGGCACCGCCCGCGGCGCGGTGGTGGTGATCCTCTCCGACGGCTGGGAGCGGGATGACCCGGCCGCGCTGGCCCGGCAGATGGCGCGGCTGTCCCGGCTGGCGCACCGGGTGGTGTGGTCCAACCCGCGCAAGGGCCGGCCCGGGTTCGCCCCGCTGGCGGCCGGCCTGGTCGCGGCGCTGCCGTACGTGGACGACTTCGTCTCCGGGCACAGCCTGGCCGCGCTGGAGCGGCTGGCGCGGGTCGTGGTCGGGGCGGATGCTCGAACCGTGACCCTGTCGCGGGTCAGCCGAAACATGCCCTAGCGGCGCGGCCGTGCCGGACCGGGCGCGGTGCGTGGAAGGAGGTGCGGCCGGTGCGTGACATCCTCGGCTCGCTGCGGGAGTGGTACGCCAGCGGCCGTCCGTTCGGGCTGGCCACCGTGGTCGCGACCAGCCGCAGCGCGCCCCGCCTGCCGGGCGCCGCGATGGCGGTCGGCCCGGACGGCGACGCGGTCGGCAGCGTCTCCGGCGGCTGCGTCGAGGGCGCGGTGTACGAACTTGCCACCGAGGTGGGCCAGACCGGCGAGCCGGTCCGGCAGACCTACGGCTACAGCGACTCCGACGCGTTCGCGGTGGGGCTGACCTGCGGCGGCACGGTGAGCGTGTTCGTGCAGTCCATCGACGCGGGCCGGCTGCCATTCCTGGGCGCCGTGCTGGACGCGCTGGAGGCGCGCGAGCCGGTCGCGCTGGCCACCGTGGTGGACGGCGAGGGTGACGTGGGTGCCCGGCTGGCGATCTGGCCCGGCTCGGGTGCGGGAGCCGCGCAGGGCCGGACCGAGGGCACGCTCGGCAACGAGGGGCTGGACGCGGCGGTCACCGACGACGCGCTCGGCATGCTCCGGCAGGGCGCCACCGGTGAGCGGCACTACGGCCCGCGCGGGGAACGCCGGATGGACGAGGTGACGGTTTTCGTCGAGTCGTACGCGCCGCCGCCGCGGATGCTGGTCTTCGGCGCGATCGACTTCGCCGCGGCGCTGGCACGGGCCGGCACGTTCCTCGGCTACCACGTGACGGTGTGCGACGCCCGCGCGGTGTTCGCCACCCGGCGGCGGTTCCCGGACGCCGACGAGGTCGTGGTGGAGTGGCCGCACCGGTACCTCGCTGGCACCACCGTGGACGAGCGCACCGCCATCTGCGTACTGACCCACGACCCCAAGTTCGACGTGCCGCTGCTCCAGGTGGCGCTGCGCACCCCGGCCGGCTACATCGGCGCGATGGGCAGCCGGCGTACCCACGACGAACGGCTGAAGCTGCTGCGCGAGGCCGGGCTCGCCGAGCAGGAGCTGGCGCGGCTGCACTCGCCGATCGGCCTGGACCTGGGCGCGCGCACCCCGGAGGAGACCGCGGTGGCGATCGTCGCGGAGATCGTGGCCGGCCGCTGGGGCGGCTCGGGCCGGCCGCTGTCCGGGGTGGAGGGGGCCATCCACGGGCACCAGCGGGAGCCGGTCGCCGGATGAGGGTGGCCGGGATCGTGCTGGCCGCCGGGTCCGGCAGCCGGTACGGCGAGCCCAAGGCGCTGGTCCGGTTCGGCGCCGAACTGCTGGCGGAACGGGCCGGCCGGCTGCTGGCCGAGGGCGGCTGCGACCCGGTGCTGGTGGTGCTCGGCGCGCAGGCCGACCGGGCGGAGGCAGCGCTGCGGTCGGCCGGTGCGGCGCTGTCGTCGCCCGGTGCGGCGCTGTCGTCGGCCGGGGCTGAGCTGTCGTCGTCCGGGGCCGTGCCGCGGTCAGCGGGGCCGGCGCTGCCGTCGCCCGGGGCCGGGCTGTCGCCGCAGGGGCGCGCGGGCGTGCGGCTGGACACGGTGCACAACCCCGACTGGGCGACCGGCATCGGGTCGTCGGTACGCGCCGGGCTGGCCGCGGTGCCGGCCGGCGTGGACGCCGCGGTGATCGCGCTGGCCGACGAGCCGCTGGTGGGGCCGGAGGCGGTACGCCGGCTGGTGGCCACCTGGCGCGCCGGCCTGCCGGACGGGGTTGGCGCGGTCGCGGCCACCTACGGCGGCGAGCAGCGCAACCCGGTGCTGCTGACCCGGGCGGTGTTCGGCGCGGTGGCCGGTGCCGCGCTCGGCGACCGCGGGGCGCGGGTATGGCTGCGGTCGCATCCGGCCGCGGTGACCGGCGTACCGTGCGACGACACAGGCGACGTGCTCGATGTCGATACGCCCGCTGACCTGGCCGTTGCGCTGGCGCGGGCCGAACGAGGGGAGTGAGCGACGTGCACCTTGACCACGAGTTCACCGTTCCGGTACCGGCGACGCGTGCCTGGCCGGTGCTGCTCGACGTCGACCGGGTCGGGCCCTGCATGCCGGGCGCGACGATCACCAAGGTCGAGGGCCGCGACTTCGAGGGCAAGGTCAAGGTGAAGGTCGGCCCGATCACGGTCACCTACGCCGGCCAGGCCACGTTCAAGGAGGTGGACGACGCGGGTCGGCGCGCGGTGATCGTGGCCAAGGGCAAGGAGGCCCGCGGCAGCGGCACCGCGAACGCGACGATCACCGCGCAGCTCCACGACGAGGGCGACTCGACCCGGGTGACCGTGCACACGGACCTGTCCATCACCGGCCGGCCGGCGCAGTTCGGGCGCGGCGTGATGGCGGACGTGGGCGGCAAGCTGCTCGGCCGGTTCGCCGACTGCCTGGCCGGCGAACTCGGCGCCGACGAGGCTCACGCCGCCGCCGCGACCCCGGCGGCCGAGGCGACCGCGACCCCGGCGGCCGAGGCGACCGCGACCCCGGCGGCTGAGGCGACCGCGGCTCCAGCGGCCGGGGCGGCGGCTCCGGGGCCCGCCGTGGACACGGCCACCGCCCCCGCGACCGGGCAGGACGCCGGCGGCGACGCGGGCGTGCCGCCGACCGCGGCCGGCGCGGTGCGGGCGCCGTCCGGGTCCGCGCCCGCGGCCGAGACGCCGGCCGGCCCGCCAACCGCCGAGGTGCCGCCGCCGCCCAGGCCCCGCCCGCGGCCGGCCTACCCGCGCCAGGACGAGGCGATCAACCTGATCGAGGCGGCCGGTGGCCCGATCCTCAAGCGGCTGGCCCCCGTCGCCGCGGTGATCATCCTGCTGGCGCTGCTGCTCGCAGCGCTCAGGCGCCGCGCGCGGTGAGGCGGCGTCGGTCTCGGGGTAGCCGCGCGGCGGCCGCTGCTCCTCGCGACTCGCGCCGCCGCCCTGAACACACCCGGCCCCACCACGCCCTGCGCGATTGAAGGGTCACGGCCCGGCGTCGGGGGTTAGGCGTTCCAGCAAGGTCACGATGTGGCCGATGCCTGCCTTGAGTTCGGCGCCGCCTGCCTTGAGTTGGGCGGCATCTGCCTTGTGCTCGGCGTAGTGCTCCAACTGTGTTTCCCGCAGCGCGGTCAACGTCCGGGTGTGGGCACGTAGCTCGGCGCGGTACTCGGCGACATCCCGGTCGGCGCCGGCCGCCAGCGCCCGTGCCGCCGCGGCCTCCTGCCGGACGACGGCCATTTCCGCCTCCAGGGCGGCCACCCGTTCGGGCAGTGCCTCGTCACCGTTCGCCATGACCGTGAAGGGTAGCCGGGCCACCTCTGCCCCGCATGCCTCGGCCAAGGATCGACCGCCCGGGCCGCTGATCGCCACCGCCCCCCACCGCCGGCGAGGCGTCAGTCCTCGGGGTAGCCGCGGGGCGGCGCGGAGACGTCGTCCAGCGCCTGGGTGATCTCCACCGGCAGGACGACCTTCTCGGCGTCCAGCGACCCGGCGAGCTGCCCCACCGTGCGGGCGCCGACCACCGGCGCCACCACCCCGGGGCGGTCCCGCACCCAGGCCAGCGCAACCGCAAGCGGTGAGGTGCCGAGTCCGTCCGCCGCGGTGGCCACCGCCTCCACGATCCGGGACGCGGCCTCGGTCAGGTGCGCGCCCACGAAGTCGGTGAAGTGCGGCGACGCGGCGCGCGAGTCCGACGGGGTGCCGTACCGGTACTTGCCGGTCAGCACCCCACGCCCGAGCGGCGACCACGGCAGCAGCCCGGTCCCGGCGTCCAGGCTGGCCGGCACCACCTCGCGCTCCACCCCGCGCTGCACCAGCGAGTACTCCACCTGGTTGGACACCAGCGGCGCCCGCCCCGGCCAGGCGCGCTGCCAGGTCGCGGCCTTCGCGGTCTGCCAGCCGCAGTAGTTCGACACCCCGACGTACCGCGCCCGCCCCGACGACACCGCGTGGTCCAGCGCCGCGAGGGTCTCCTCGAGCGGCACCGCGTCGTCGAAGGCGTGCATCTGCCACAGGTCCACGTGGTCGGTCCGCAGGCGTTCCAGCGAGGCGTCCAGCGCGGACAGCAGGTGGCCCCGGGACGAGCCGCGGCCCATCGGACCCGGCTGGGTCCGGCCGCACGCCTTCGTGGCCAGCACGACCTCGGCGCGCGGCACCACGTCGCGCAGCAGCCGGCCGATGATCTGCTCGCTGACCCCGCCGCAGTACACGTCCGCCGTGTCGAGCAGCGTGCCGCCGGCGTCCCGGAACGCGGCGATCTGGGCGGCCGCGTCGTCCTCGTCGGTGTCCCGGCCCCAGGTCATCGTGCCCAGCGCCAGCCGCGACACGACCAGCCCGCTGCGCCCGAGCGCCCGCTGCTCCATGCCCGCAGAACCTACCTCCCGGTACGGAGCGCGACGGACACCTGCCCTAGGGTGTCGCGCATGCGGCTCGGACTGAACCTTGGCTACTGGGGCGCCGGCAACGACGCCGACAACCTCGCGCTGGCCCGGGAGGCCGACAAGCTCGGCTTCGCCGTGGTGTGGGCGGCGGAGGCGTACGGCTCCGACGCGCCGACCGTGCTGGCCTGGGTGGCCGCCCAGACGCAGCGGATCGACGTCGGCAGCGCGATCCTGCAGATCCCGGCGCGCAGCCCCGCGATGACCGCGATGACCGCGGCCACGCTGGACACCCTTTCCGGCGGGCGGTTCCGCCTGGGTCTGGGGGTGTCCGGCCCGCAGGTGTCCGAGGGCTGGCACGGCGTGCGGTTCGACAAGCCGCTGGCCCGCACCCGGGAGTACGCCGAGATCGTCCGGCGGGCGCTGCGCCGGGAGCGGCTGTCGTTCGCCGGCGAGCACTACACGCTGCCGCTGCCCGACGGCCCGGGCAAGGCGCTCACCCTGACGGTGCACCCGGCGCGCGAGTACATCCCGATGTACCTGGCCGCGGTCGGCCCGAAGAACCTGGAACTGGCCGGCGAGATCGCGGACGGCTGGCTGGCCATCTTCTTCTCACCCGAGCACGCCGCGGAGGGGCTGCGCCACGTCGAGGCCGGCCGGGCGAAGGCGGGCAGGACGCTGGAGGGCTTCGACGTGGTACCCACCGTGCCGGTGGTGCTCGGGGACGACCCGGCGCAGGCGGCCGACTCGGTCCGGCCGTACACCGCGCTGTACGTCGGCGGGATGGGCAGCCGGGAGAAGAACTTCTACAACGCGCAGATGGTCCGGATGGGCTTCGCGGCGGAGGCGGCCGAGATCCAGGACAAGTACCTGGCCAGGGACTACGACGGGGCGATGGCCGCGGTGCCGCAGCGGTTCATCGAGCAGACCGCGCTGCTGGGCGACCGGGACCGGATCGCCGACCGGCTCCCCGCGTACGCCGAGGCGGGGGTGACCACCCTGACCGTGGCCTGCTACGCGCCGGACCTGGAGAAGAGCCTGACCACGCTGCACACCGTCGCGGAGGCCGCGGAGCAGGCCGGGGTCGTGGAGTGAACCTGCTGCAGGCAGCGGTCCTGGGGGTCGTCCAGGGGCTGACCGAGTTCCTCCCCATCTCCTCCACCGCGCACCTGCGGATCGTGCCGGCGCTGGCGCACTGGCCGGACCCGGGCGCCGCGTTCACCGCGGTCGTCCAACTCGGCACCATGCTGGCGATCCTGCTGTACTTCTGGCGGGAGATCGTGCACATCACGGTGGCCTGGTTCGGTGGGCTTTTCAACAGGGCGACACGCGAGACCCTCGAGTACCGGATGGGCTGGTACGTCATCTTCGCCACCGTCCCGATCGGGATCCTCGGGCTGCTGTTCTCCAACCAGATCGAGACCGGCGCGCGCAACCTCTGGGTGATCGCGTCCACGCTGATCGCCCTGGGCCTGGTGCTGCTGCTGGCCGAGCGGGTCGGCGCGCACAAGCGTGACGAGGAGGAGATCACCCTGCGCGACGGGCTGCTCGTGGGTCTGGCCCAGGCCGCCGCGCTGGTGCCCGGGGTGTCCCGGTCCGGGGCCACCATCACCGCCGGGCTGTTCGTCGGGCTGAAGCGGGAGGCCGCGGCGCGGTTCTCGTTCCTGCTGTCCATCCCCGCGGTGGTGCTGTCCGGGCTGTTCGAGCTGCACAGGCTCGGCGAGCCCGGCGGGCCCAGCGTCGCCGCCACGGTGCTGGCCACCGTGCTGGCGTTCGTGGTCGGGCTCGCCTCGATCCACTGGCTGCTGCAGTTCCTCACCCGGCACAGCACCGCCGTGTTCGTCGGCTACCGGGTCGCGGTCGGGCTGCTGCTGATCGGCCTGCTGGCCGGCGGCGTGGTCTCCGCGACCTGACGCCGCCCGTACAGTGATCACGTGCCGACCGTCCTGCTCGTCCGCCACGGCCTCACCGAGGCGACCGGCACCGCGCTGTCCGGCCGCACGCCGGGGCTGCACCTGAACGGGAAGGGCCGCGAGCAGGCCGCCGAGCTGGCCGGCCGGCTGGCCGGGATCCCGCTGTCGGCGCTGGTCAGCAGCCCGCTGGAGCGCTGCCGGGAGACCGCGCAGGCGCTGGCCAGGGACGGCGTCGAGCCGCAGGTGGACGAGCGGTTCGTCGAGGTCGGGTACGGCGACTGGACCGGGCGGCCGCTGAAGGAGCTGGTCAAGGATCCGCTGTGGAAGGTGGTGCAGCAGCACCCGTCCGCGGCGCAGTTCCCCAACGGGGAGTCGCTGGCGGCCACCCAGGCCCGCGGCGTGGCCGCGGTCCGGGACTGGAACGCGCGGCTCGGCGAGCGGGCGATCTACGCGGTGTGCAGCCACGGCGACGTGATCAAGGCGATCCTGGCCGACGCGTTCGGGCTGCACCTGGACCAGTTCCAGCGCATCGTGGTCAACCCGTGCTCGGTGTCGGTGGTGCACTACACCCCGACCCGGCCGTTCGTCGTCCGGGTCAACGACGTGGGCGGGTCGTTGGCCGACCTGCTGCCGCCGAAGAAGGGGCGCAGGTCGCGCGCCCCGTCCTCAGACGCCGTGGTGGGTGGCGGGACCGGCTAGGGTTCACCCCAGGAGCGCCGGGAAGTCTGGTCGGCACGAGGTCCCCTCACGTCGAAAGAGGCTCCCGTGCGCGCCGTCGAGACGGTACTGGCCCTGGTCGTGGTGGCCACGGTGGTGGCCGCCTCGGCCCGCTGGCTGCGCGCCCCGGCGCCGTCGCTGCTGGTCGCCGTCGGCCTGGTGGTGGGCCTGCTGCCGGGGGTGCCCACGGTGCAGGTGACCCCGGAGGTGGTCGGCCTGCTGGTGCTGCCGCCGCTGCTGTACGCCGCGGGGGAGGAGCTGTCCTGGCGGGAGCTGCGCGCGGTGTGGAAGCCGGTCACGCTGCTCGCCTCCGGGCTGGTGCTGGCCTCCGCCGCCGCGATCGGTGCGGTGGCCGTGCTGATCACCCCGCTGACGGCGTCGATGGCGTTCGTGCTCGGCGCGGTGCTGGCCAGCACCGACCCGGTGGCGGTCACCGCGCTCGGCCGGCGGCTCGCGCTGCCGCCCCGGGTGCAGGCGCTGGTGCAGGGCGAGAGCCTGTTCAACGACGCCACCAGCCTGGTGCTGTTCCGGGTTGCGTCGTCCATCGCGGTGGCCGGCGGGTCGGTGTCGGTGGGGCACGCGGCCGGGCAGTTCGTGCTGCTGGCCGGCGGCGGGGTGCTGGTGGGCGCGGTGGTGGCCGGCGGCATCGGCCTGATCCGCCGCCGCACCGAGGACCCGGTGCTGGAGACGGTCACCGCGCTGGTCACCCCGTACGCCGCGTACGTAGTGGCCGAGGGGTTCCACGCCTCCGGGGTGACCTCGGTGGTGGTGGCCAGCCTGATCCTGGGGACCTGGGCGCCGCGGCTGACCAACGCCGGCATCCGGCTGCAGCTCCACGCGGTGTACGGCACGGTGGTGTTCCTGCTCGAGTCGGTGGTGTTCAGCCTGATCGGGCTGGAGCTGCCGGCGCTGATCCGCGGGCTGTCCGGCGCCGACCGGGAGTGGCCGCTGCAGGCGCTGGCGGTGACCGGGGCGCTGCTGGCGGTCCGGATCCTCTGGGTGTTCCCGATGTCCGCGGCGCTGCAGCGCCGCCGCGGCACCCGGTTGTCCTGGCGGATCCCGGCGGTGGTCACCTGGTCCGGCGCCCGGGGGGTGGTGCCGCTGGCCGCGGCACTGTCCATCCCGCTGGTCACCGACGCCGGTACCCCGCTGCCCGGCCGCGACCTGGTGATGCTGCTCACCACGTCGGTGATCGTGGTGACGCTGCTGGTCCAGGGCTTCACGCTCGCGCCGCTGGTGCGCCGGTCCGGCATCGCGGTGGCACCCGAGGCGAAGGAGAGCGAGGAGGCGGTCGCCCGGCAGCGCATGGCCGAGGCCGGGCTGGCGCGGCTGGAGGAGCTGGCCGGCGCGGAGGCGGTGCCGAAGATGCTGGCCGACCGGTTGCGCCGCGAGCTGCACACCAGGATCGAGCAGGCCACCTCGGCGGAGCCGGCCGAGGCGGCGCTGCCGTACCGCGACGTGCGCCGCGAGCTGATCGGGGTGGAGGGTGCCGAGCTGGCCCGGCTGCACAGCACCGGGGTGATCAGCGACGCCACCCGGCGGCGGTTGCAGCGGGCGCTCGACCTGGAGGACACCCGGCTCGCTGAGTGACAGGTACGCGGGCCACGGCTGAGCCGGGCCCGCCACGGGGGCGGGTCCAGAGCGCCGTGCTGCGGCGTGAAGCGACAAGCACGGGCGTGCGCCCCCGCGCATGCGCCCACGCCCCGCACTACTGTCAATGGCATGTCTCGCCAGATGTTCTTCTTCGACCGCCCCGAACGGTTCGTCGCGGGCACCGTGGGACAGCCGGGCGAGCGCACCTTCTACCTGCAGGCCCGCGGGGACGGACGGGTCGTCAGCGTCGCGCTGGAGAAGGTCCAGGTCTCGCTGCTGGCCGACCGCCTGGAGGAGCTGCTCGACGAGGTACGCCGGCAGCTCGGCGAGGACCTGCCGGACGACGTGGAGAGCACCGACACCGAGCCGCTCGCCTCGCCCGTGGACGAGGAGTTCCGGGTCGGCGCGATGGGGCTGGCCTGGGACGGGGACGAGCACCTTGTCGTGATCGAGGCGCAGGCGGCCGGGGAGGAGCCGGCCGACGAGGAGACCATCCTGGCCGACGTGGAGGATGGCCCGGACGCGCTGCGGGTGCGGATCACCGCCGAGGAGGCGCGCTCGTTCGTGCACCGGGCCCGCCGGGTGATCGCCGCCGGCCGGCCGCCGTGCCCGCTGTGCGGCCAGCCGCTGGACCGCGACGGCCACATCTGTCCACGCCAGAACGGCTACCGGCGCTCCACAATCGACACGTGAGCGAGACGGGGCACGACAGGTGCGGCGGGTGCGGTCGGCGCGGCGGGTGCGGCGGGCACAACAGGCACGGCGGTCCCGGGGCGGGTACGTGACCGAGCCGGAGCCGCAGCCTCAGCCGGAGCTGGACAGCGCCGCGGCCCTTGAGCTGCTGCGCTTCGGCGACCTCGACGTGCAGGGCCGGCTGGTGGACGCCAGCAACGCCACGTTCTACTGCGGGATCGGGTGGAACGGCATCGCCGCCGCGTGCGTGTACAAGCCGGTGCGCGGCGAGCGCCCGCTCTGGGACTTCCCGGACGGCACCCTGGCCGGGCGGGAGGTGGCGGCGTACCTGGTCTCGGCGGCCAGCGGCTGGAACGTGGTGCCGCCGACCGTGCTGCGGGACGGCCCGTTCGGCGAGGGCATGGTGCAACTGTGGATCGACGGCGACGAGACCGTCGACCTGGCCCGGCTGGTGCGTACCGACGACCCGGCGCTGCGCCGCATGGCGGTCTTCGACGTGGTGGTCAACAACGCCGACCGCAAGGGCGGGCACCTCATCCCGATGCCGGACGGCCACATCTACGGGGTGGACCACGGGGTGTGCTTCCACGTCCAGCACAAGCTCCGCACGGTGCTGTGGGGATGGTCCGGCGACCCGCTGCCGGACGACGCGGCCGACACCCTGACCGCGCTGCGGGCCCGGCTGAACCCGACCTGCCCCGGCGAGTTGGGCGAGGCGCTGTCGGAGCTGCTGACCCCCCGCGAGGTGACCGCGACCGCTCGCCGGGTGGACCGCCTGGTGCGCACCGGCCGCCATCCGGAGCCGTCCGGGGACTGGCCCCCGGTGCCCTGGCCCCCGTTCTGAACCGGACGAAGTGGCCCAGGCGATTTCGCCAAACCCCATGACAGGGCGGCGGAACGACGTACCATTCACCCCAAGATTGGGCGGACCGGTCCTGCACGTTCACGTAGACTTCGTGTGGGGCGCGGCGGATACGCTGCGCGTCTTTGGTGTAACATAGAGTAATCCCCGCAGGTCAGGGTCATTGCCACGGCGCAAGGTCCCTGGTCTACTCGCATGGACGCGGCACGCCCCCATTGCCGCGGCAGGGAGGAACCATGCACGCAAACCTGTCTGAGGGCCTCAACACCGGTGGTCTGGAGAGCTTTCTCAGAAACAACGTCGTCAACGTCCTGATCCTGGTCGTGGCCGCGGGCATGCTCCTCCTGGCGAACAAGGGAGAGTACCGGCAGGCGATGACCCGGGTCGGGATCGTGGTCGCGGCCCTGTTCGTGCTGGGCCTGGCCATCAGTGGCCAAGCCGACAACCTGGCGGCCTGGGCGGTCAGCCTGGTCACCGGCTGACGCCCCGGGCGGCGACATGCGGGTTCAGACCGACGACGACGTCTATGCCGTCGACAACCACTGGCTGGGTCCGCCCGGCCGCACGTTCGCGTGGCGGGCCAGATACAGCGCGTACGGCGTCTTCGGCGCGGTGCTGCTGATCGTGCTGGCCGTCGAGCGCCGGGCCGCCATCGGGTTCGGCTTCTGGTCGTTCACGTACGCGCTGCTGATCACCGTGCTGCTCACCCGCGCGCTGATGAGCCTGGTCAACCACGAACGACCGGTGCGCACCCTGCTCGTCGTCTTCGCGCACGAGATCATCGCCCCCCGCCGGCGGACCGGACACCACCACGCCGTCCTGCAACCCCAGCAGGTTCGGGTCCGCCGTCGAAACCCCGGAATGGAGCTACTTGCCGATGTTCGCCAGGATGCGATCCGGGCGCGCCGAGAAGCACGAGGAGCGCCGGGTTACCTCGCGTAACGGCGGCGCCACCTCCACGAGGGCCCCCTCCGACAAGTCCCGAACCGACAGATCCCGAGCGGACATCCCCGACAACGAGAAGTACACCCCGGACATCGCGCTCCGGGAGATTGTGGACAACCTGACGATCACCCGGGAACGCGTGATCGCCTGGTACCTGCTTGCCCCGCAGCCGTGGTCGTTCCGCTCCGACCGGCAGCGCGAGGGCGTCATCGTCGACGGGGCGATCCGGCTGGCCAAGCTGTCCGGCCGCCGGCTGCACCTGCGGCGCACCTCCCGGCCGTACCCGGTACGCGCCTGGGCGGAGGCACTGGATCGCAACACCCCGTACCCGCTGCCGGGCACGCCCGGCAACGAGTGGTCCGACTTCGTGGTGGCCGAGCAGATGCACCTGCAGGGCCGGTCGCTGGCCGATCCGGAGACCTACCTCGGCGTCCAGCTCTCCCGCCGCTCGTCGATGAACAAGCTGCTGCACCGGGCCGCCCGCTCCCGGCTGCTCGGCCGGGTGCTGAGCGGCTCCGCCGACGCGGAGCTGGCGGCCCTGGACCGCGAGCTGGCCGAGCTGGACTCGGTGATGGCAGGGCCGGGCATCGAGGCGGTGCCCTGCACGCCGGAGCAGATGGAGTGGCTGCTGCACCGGTCCTGCTCGCTCGGCATGCCGGCGCCGCTGACCATGGCCGGAGTCGGCGCCGCCCAGTGGCACCCGGAGGACCTGGCCGAGTTCACCGACCGGGTGCACTGGTACGCCGAGCCGTACGACCAGACCGTCACCGTGGTTGGCGAGCACGAGGGCCGGCAGCTCACCCGGTACGTCGCGGTGCTGGCGTTCGGGCGGATGGGCGAGCTGGACATCCCCGGCGGCACCGAGCCGTACCTGCAGAAGGCGGACCGGCTGCCGTTCCCGATCGAGTGGTCGGCCACCTTCGACGTGCTGGACGGCCGGCTGATCACCGGCGAGATGCAGCGCCAGATGGCCCGGATCTCCAGCCAGAAGCGGCACTACGAGAACGAGCACGGGATCAAGGCGCCGCTGTCCCTGGACCGGCAGGCCTCGCGGGCGCTGGAGATCGAGGACGAGATGCAGTCCGGGTTCGACGGGCTGGCCACCCGGGTGCACGGCTGGTGGCGCTGCGCGGTGTCCGGGCGGACCCGTGAGGAGGCGATGCAGCGGGCCCGGCAGGTCAGCGACCTGTACGCACCGGCGATCACCGTGGTGCACCCGCAGGACCAGTACCGGATGGCCCGGGAGTTCATCGCCGGCGAGCCGCTCGCCAACGGGGCGCACAAGCGGCGGATGTCGGTGGTGACCGCCGCGGCCGGCGTGCCGGCGGCCACCGCCGCGGTGGGCGACCGCCGCGGGGTGCACATCGGCGAGACCTGCACCGCGTCCCGGCGGCCGGTGATGTGGGACCCGTGGTACGCGATGGAGGTCCGGGAGAAGTCCGGCCTGACGCCGATCGTCGGCGACCTGGGCTCCGGCAAGTCCACCCTGGTCGGCCAGGTCGTGTACAAGACGGTGCGCCAGCGGGTGCCGTGGGTGATCCTCGACCCGTCCGGCCCGCTGGCCCGGCTCTGCCAGATCCCGGAGATCGCCCACTACTCCCGGGCGGTGAACCTGCTGAACGCCGCGCCCGGCTCGCTCAACCCGTACCGGGTGGTTGCCGAGCCGCGGTTCGAGCACTTCCTGGACGAGCGGGACCCGGAGAAGGCCTGGCACAAGGCCCGGGTGCTGGCCGCCGCCACCCGGCGCTCGCTGGCCACCGACATCCTGCGGCAGTGGATGCCGCCGGAGATCGGCGACGACCGGGCCACCCGGGTGGCGCTGCTCAAGGCGGTGCGCGCGGTGGGCGGCGAGCCGGACAACCACCCCGGCATGGTGATCGAGGCGCTGCGGCACCTCGGCGACGGGCTGTCCGAGGCGGCCCAGGCGGCGGCGGAGTTCCTGGACGCGGCCCGCGAGATGCCGCAGGCGCAGCTCGTCCTGCCCGAGGTCCGCGAGCTGGGCGCGGCCGAGGAGGAGACACGGGCGGACAGCGAGTTCTACCTCACCGTGCTCACCATGCCCGGACTGGTGCTGCCGCTGGACGGCTCCGAGCGCCGCGACTGGACCGACGAGGAGCGGTTCAGCTTCCCGCTGCTGCACCTGGCGTCCTGGCTGACCCAGCGGTCGATCTACGAGCGGGACCGGCACGAGCGCAAGGGCGTCGCGTTCGACGAGACCTGGGTGCTGACCCGGCTGGCGTCCGGCCGGGCGCTGGGCAACCGCACCGCGCGCGACACCCGGAAGTTCAACACCCGGGCGCTGTGGGCGTCCCAGAACGGCGGTGACCACCTGGCGGCCGGCATCGGCAACCTGGTGGGCGCGTCGTTCATCGGGCGCACCACCGACGCCGAGGCGCAGGCCGACGCGCTGCGGATGGCGAAGATCGAGTGCGGCGTCGGGTACGAGGAGACGCTGGCCAGGCTGTCCCCGCAGTCGCGCCGGGCCGAGGGGCGCAGCGGCTTCCGCGAGTTCGTCTTCGCCGACGGCGACGGCGGCGTGGAGAAGATCCGGATCGACATCGAGGCGCACCCGCAGCTCAAGGCCGCGCTGGATACCACCGCCGACCCCACCAAGGTGCGGCGGACGGCCCGGCCGCAGCTCACCGAGGACGACGTCGACGAGATCGAGGTACTCGCGTGAGGAGGTACGCGGGCGGCGCCTGCGGCGCGCCCGCTCCGGGGTCGCGTCGTAGGTACGCGGGCGGCGCCTGCGGCGCGCCCGCTCCGGGGTTGAGACTAGAACGCCTGGGAGCGTTGCGCGCGGAACGGCGCGGGGGGCTGGGGCCGGGACGGTTCAGGGCGCGCGCGCTGGCGATCGTGGTGGCGATCCTGGCCGCGCTCGTGTTCGCCCCGGGCACCGCGTACGCGCTGCCCGGCGACCCCGACCCGCCGTCGCCGGAGAAGCCGGGCGACGGCCTGATCGGCTGGCTGGACGACCAGAACCCGCCCGGCCTGGACGACTCGATCTACGGCAAGTACGGGTACGCCGGCCTGCGCTGGCACACCTACGACCTGGGCATCGGCGGCGACCTGCGCGACCCGTGGGCGATCGTGGACACCGGCTTCGGCGACTGGATGTTCACCGGGGCGAAGTTCTTCGTCGCGGTGGCCAACTCGCTGCACCAGGCGAACCGGCCGGACTCGCTGGACGGCCTCGACCCGGTGCTCACCAAGGGCACCAATGCGGTGCACGACGCGCTCTACCAGCCGTTCCTGCCCATTGCGCTGATCATCCTCGCGCTGCTGCTGCTGTACCGGACGCACCGGTCCGACCTGCCGGCCAGCGTGCGCGCGGTCGGCTGGGCGCTGCTGGTGATGACGCTGGCCATCGGGCTGTTCCAGTACCCGATGCGGGCCGTGAAGAGCGTGGACGCGTTGGAGTCCGGCACCATCGCGCAGGTCGACACCGGGTTCGCGCGCGCCTCCGGCACGACCGGCGACCCGGCGCTGTCGCAGAGCGAGATGCTCGTCGACACGGTGCTCTACCGGCAGTGGCTGCGCGGCGAGTTCGGCAACCCGGACTCGGCGGCCGCGAAGAAGTACGGCCGCGACCTGTTCGACGCGCAGGCGTACAGCCGGGACGAGCGTGCGGTGCTGGACCGCAACCCTGCCAGCGCGGCCTTCGCCGAGCAGGCCAAGAACCGCAAGTTCAACGAGATCGCGGGCAAGATCAAGACCGAGGACCCGGCGTCGTATGAGTACATGACCGGGCACGGCCACAGCCGGATGGGCGCCGGGTTCGTGGCGATCGCGGTGGCGCTGCCCACGGCGGGCTTCCGGGCGGTGGCCGATCTGCTGGTGTTCGCCGCCCGGATCATCATCCGGCTGCTGGTGATCTTCTTCCCGGGGTTGGCGGTGGCCGGCGTCCTGCTGGTCGGCCCGGTGCGCACCGCGTTCATCGCCGGTGCCGCCGCGGTGGTCAACAGCGTGGTCTTCTCCGTCGGCGCCGGGCTGAACGTGCTGGCCGCCAACATCCTGCTCGGCCCGGACGTGAACCTGCCGACCTGGCTTGCGGTGGTGTTCCTGAGCGTCATCTCGCTGATCATGTGGAAGGCGTTCAAGCCCTTCCGGCACCTGACCGTCATGGTCAACCCGAACCACAACTTCGCCGCCGGCGCAATGGCCACCACCGGGATGTTCCGTCGGTTCGCGTCCGCGGCGGCCGGTTCCTACCTGGGCACCCGGGCCGGGATCGACGACGAGGAGGACGCGCGGCGCGCCGACCGGGCGGAGCGGTTCCGGCCGGAGACGCACTCGGTGCCCGACCCGCCGGAGGAGACGTACCGGATCCGGGTGGCCTCGATGCGGGCCGACCAGGCGGCCGCTACGCATGCCGTCGCGTACGGCGGTGCCCACCGGGCGCTGCCGCCGGGCCGGGACGCCGCCGCGGCACTGGTGCACGGGTCGGGCGGGGGTCACGGCGGCGGCCGCGCCGAGGACATCACCGTGTACATCGAGCCCGCGACCGATCCGGTCGGCGCGCTGCCCGGCGCCCCCGGCGCGCCCCTTGCGGCCGGCATGGCCGGCAACGGGCACGGCGGCTCGAACGGCCGCGTCCCGGTGCACGTGACCGAGACGCTCACCGCGGAGGAGGGCCGGGGTGGGAGGGGCGCCCCGAACGGGCGGTACGCGGGGGACGACCTGCCCGCGCGGGAGGTCTTCCGGCCGGGTCAGCGCGGCGCGTCCACGGCGCGGGCGGAGTCGCTGCGGGCCACCGACGCGGAGGTGCTGGACGGCCGCGAGGTGTATGTGATCTACCGCCCCGGGGGCGGTCTGGAGGCCCGCGATGTCGTCGGTTGACGGCTGGGGCGCGCTGTGGCGGTGGCCGCTGTACTCGCCCCGCCGGTTCTTCTCCTGCCTGGCGGTGCTGCTGGCCCTGGTGGCGACCTCGAACATGATCCTCGGCGGCGGTGGCTCGCTGCCGCCGGCGGACCGCACCGCCGCGGTGCCGTCGCAGACGCCGACGCCGACACCGACCGACACGGCCACGCCCTCGGAGGAGACGCCGTTCCCGGCCGAGTCGGGCCTGCCCGGACTCGGCACGGAGTCGGAGGCCACCCCGACGATCTCGCCGCGGCCGCCAGCGAAGGACGGGCCGCAGAAGGCGTCCGCCACGGCGCTGGCCTTCACCCAGGCGTGGGCGGACCACAACCGGCCGGCGGCGCAGTGGCTGGCCGGGGTGAGCCGGTACGCGGACCCGGAGTTCGCCGCCCAGTTGCAGAGCACCGACCCGCGCAACGTGCCGGCCAGCAAGGTCACCGGGGCGCCGCACCCGGTGGCGGTGTACTTCGCCAGCGCCTCGGTGGAGGTACCCACCGACGCCGGCACGGTGGTGATCGAACTGGTCAGTGACGGGCGCACCTGGCGCGTCGTGGACATCCACCCGAAGAGATGACCGCGAGAAGGGCGACGAGCAGATGACGGCACTGCTGACCCCCCGCCCGGCTGCCACCGACAGCCCCATCACCAACGCCCCACGCCGCCGCCGTCGCCTGCGCCTCCGACTGCTCGCCGTCGCCGCCGTCCCGGTGGCCCTGGTGATGGCCGGTGTGCTGGTGCTGGTCACCCTGTTCGCGAGCGGCTTCGGAGGGCTGTCCGGCAACGGGTTCGGCTTCCTCGCGTTCGACCCGAACAGCAACGCGCCCATCGTGCTGAACGACCCCCGGCTGGCCGGGCTGGACCAGGAGCAGTTGCACAACTCCGTCAAGATCATCGCGGCCGGCATGCAGAGCACCGCGCCCGGCTCGGCGAACCCGCTGCCGCCGCGTGCCTGGGTGGTCGCGCTGGCCACCGCACAGCAGGAGTCCGCCCTGCGCAACCTCGACCACGGCGACCGGGACTCCCTCGGGCTCTTCCAGCAGCGGCCGAGCCAGGGCTGGGGCACCGCGGTCCAGATCATGAACCCGACGTACGCGGCGACGAAGTTCTACCAGCACCTGGTGCTGGTGCCGAACTGGCAGACCATGCCGGTCACCGAGGCCGCCCAGGCGGTGCAGCGGTCGGCGTTCCCGAACGCGTACGCGCGGTGGGAGCCGCTGGCCAGCGCGCTGGTCGAGGCGCTGGTCCGGTCGCTGCCGTCCACCGGGGTCATCACCGACGCGAACATCCGGGCGGCGATCGAGTTCGCGCAGCGGCAGCTCGGCAAGCCGTACGTGTGGGGCGCCACCGGGCCGAACTCCTTCGACTGCTCCGGGCTGACGATGCGGGCCTGGGAGGCGGCCGGGGTGGCGCTGCCGCGCACGTCGCGCGAGCAGTACCACGCCGGGCGGTACCTGCCGGTGGGGCAGGCGCGGGCGGGCGACCTGGTCTTCTACGCCTACGACACCGGCGACCCGGCCACCATCCACCACGTGGCGATGTACCTCGGAGACGGGACGATCATCGAGGCGCAGCAGGCCGGCGTGCCGGTGCACATCAGGCCGTTCGGGTTCACCGAGGGCGAGTTGATGCCGTTCGCGGTGCGGGTCACGCCGAAGCGCTGACCGCGAAGATCCCGATCGCCGGCAGCGTGCCCTCGGCGATCCGGCGCCGCTCGACCGCCCGCAGTACCGCCGCCACCGGCCGCAGCGGCGCGGCGTCGCCCTCGGCCGGGCTCAGCACCATGCGCCACAGCACCTCGGTGCGCTCGACGGTCCGGGTAGGTCCCAGTGCGGCCAGCACCACAGCGCCTGGGTGGATGGGGCCTATCTCGGCCGGCAGGTCCTGCCAGCGGGCCAGCGGGTCGGCCGACGCGTTGGTCTCCGGGTCGGTCTCCGGGTCGGCGTCGTCAGCGTCGGTGTCGTCCGGCGGTAGCAGCCCGGCCGCGGCCAGCACCGCCCGGGAGTCGTATACGAACCCGGCCGCAGCCAGGTCCACCTCGTCCCGGGCGAAGTCCTCAAGCACCACCACGCCGCCGGGTCGGCAGGCGGCGCGGGCCCGGCGCACCGCGTCCACCGGGTCCGGCACGTGGTGCAGCACCCGGGTGAACAGCACGGCGTCGTACCCGTCGCCGCTGAACTCCGCCACCGGCGCCTGCACCACCGCCAGCCCCCGGTCACGGCAGGCCTGCGCGGACTCGGCGTCCGGCTCTACCACCGTCACGCCGTACCCGAGGTCGCGCAGCGCGGCGGCCAGCGCCCCGTGCCCGGCGCCGACCTCGACCAGCCGGGCCGGCGCCGGCGGCAGCGCCGGCAGCAACCGGGCCAGCGTGTACGGTACGGCCAGCTCGCTCAAGTGCATCACCACCGGACCCTAGCGGCTCGCAGGTAGCGTGAGCGCCATGCGTTCCTGGCCGTCTCCGTCCGTCCCCCCGCTGCCCGGCACCGGCCGGCCGCTGCGCCTGCACGACACCGCGACCCGCCAGGTTCGCCCCACCGCCCCCGGGCGGACCGCCCGGATGTACGTCTGCGGCATCACGCCGTACGACGCGACCCACCTCGGGCACGCCGCCACCTACGTCGCCTTCGACATGGTGCAGCGGGTGTGGCGCGACGCCGGGCACGACGTGCACTACGTGCAGAACGTCACCGACGTGGACGACCCGCTGCTGGAGCGCGCGGCGCAGACCGGCGAGGACTGGGTCGCGCTGGCCGAGCGGGAGACCGACCTGTTCCGCAGCGACATGGCGTGGCTGCGGGTGCTGGCGCCGCGGGACTACGTCGGCGCCGTCGAGGCGATCGGGGAGATCGGCGCCGAGGTACGGGGGCTGCTCGACGCCGGTTCGGCCTACCTGCTCGAGGACGACGTGTACTTCTCGGTCGACTCCGACCCGCGGTTCGGGTACGTGGCCGGCCTGGACCTGCCCGCCATGCTGGCGCTGTCGGCCGAGCGCGGAGGTGACCCGGACCGCCCGGGCAAGAAGAGCCCGCTCGACCCCCTGCTGTGGATCGGTGAGCGGCCGGGGGAGCCGGCCTGGGACTCGCCCGTCGGCCGCGGCCGCCCCGGCTGGCACGTCGAGTGCGCGGTGATCGCCGTCAACCGGCTCGGCATGGCGTTCGACGTGCAGGGCGGCGGCTCCGACCTGGCCTTCCCGCACCACGAGATGTCCGCGGCGCATGCGGAGTGCCGGACCGGGCAGTGGCCGTTCGCCCGCCAGTACGTGCACACCGGCATGATCGGGCTGCGCGGGGAGAAGATGTCCAAGAGCCGCGGCAACCTGGTGCTGGCGTCCCGGCTGCGCCAGGCGGGGGAGGACCCCGGCGCGGTCCGGCTGGCGTTGCTGGCCGACCACTACAGGCATGATCGGCCGTGGACGGACGCGCTGCTGGAGCAGGCGCGCACCCGGCTGGCCCGCTGGCGGGATGCCGCCGGCCGGGACAGCGGCCCGGATGCGCGCGCCACCCTGGACGCCGTCCGCGCCAGCCTGGCCGACGACCTGGACACCCCGGCCGCACTGTCCACAATTGACAGATGGGCGGCCGAGGCCACCAGCCACGGCGGCCGCGACCGGGACGCGCCCCGGTTGGTGGCACATTTGGCGGACACGCTGCTGGGCGTCCTGCTCTGACGGAAATGCCCGGCGGGCGCAACGGCGTTGCCCCCACATGACGACGAGCCGTGGACGGGTCCGGGTCGAGCCGGGCACCAAGCGAATACGCACCTACCTCGGCGGCGAGCTGGTGGCCGACACGACGCACCCGGTACTGGTGTGGGAGAAGCCCTACTACCCGACGTACTACCTGCCGGCCGCCGACGTGCGCGCCGACCTGGTGCCGGACGGCACGGTGAGCCGCTCGCCGAGCCGCGGTGACGGGCAGCAGTTCACCGTGAAGGCCGGCGGCAGGCAGGCCGCTGGCGCGGCGCTGCGCTACGCCGATTCGCCGATCGAGGAGCTGCGCGACCTGGTCCGGATCCAGTGGGACGCCATGGACTCCTGGTTCGAGGAGGACGAGGAGGTCCTCACCCACCCCCGCGACCCGCACACCCGGATCGACGCGCTGCCCAGCTCGCGGCACGTCCGGGTGGAGGTCGACGGGGTGACCGTGGCCGAGTCGTCCAGCCCGCACCTGCTGTTCGAGACCGGCCTGCCGGTGCGCTACTACCTGCCCAAGACGCACGTCCGGATGGACCTGCTCACCCCCACCGAGACGGTGAGCTACTGCCCGTACAAGGGTGCGGCGCAGTACTGGTCGGTGCGGGCCGGCGACACCGTGCACCCGGACCTGGCCTGGTCGTACCCGAACCCGCTGCCGGAGAGCATCAGGGTGGCCGGCCTGGTCGCCTTCTACAACGAGAAGGTGGACACCTGGGTGGACGGCGTGCTGCAGGACCGGCCGACCCGACGGTAGCCACCCGGGGCCTAGATTTGGGCTAGACCTCAGCTAGACCCCTCGAGGCCTGGCCCATCCCCTGCCCGCCCCTGCTCGGGATCCGCTGCTCGTGCTCCCCGCCTCGTGCTCCCCCCCGGCTCGTGCTCCCCCCGCGTCGTGCTCCCCGGCTCGGTCCCCCGGCCGTAGTCCCGGGCCGTGCTCCCGCCTCGTGCTCCCCGGCACGGTTCCCCGGCTCGGTCCCCCGGCCGTAGTCCCGGGGCCGTGCTCCCCGCCTGGTGCTCCCCGGCACGGTCCCGGTCGTAGTCCCGGGCCCGTGCTCCCCGGCTCGGTCCTCCGCCTCGGTCCCCCGGCTCGGCGTCCTGGGCCCGTGCTCGGCACGGACTCCAATGCTGCCCGCCCGGGCCGAAACCCGTGATCGTCGCCGTGGAACGACAACTGGAGGCGCGGTAGCCCGGCGATGATCACCGGGTCGGGCGGTCAGGCGGTCGGGTGGCTGGGAAGGTCGGTGTCCGGGACCTGCCGTCGTAACGTCGATACCCTGCCTTGCGGCTGGGCTGCCCGGTCGTTGGGCCCGTGATCGTCGCCGCTGTGTGACGGCCAGAAGCGGGCAAACTCGGCGATGATCATCGGCCCGGGCGCGGTCGTCGGGACCGCGAGCCGAGATGGCCGGGATGGCGGCGGTGGCCGGGATGGCCGGGCGGACTGGGGGCGGCGGGCGCAGCTCCCGTGCCACGCCCCCGGCTCGCGCTCCCCCGCTAAGACCCCGGCCCGCGCCGCGGCATGGACCTTTTCCTGCCCGCCTCGAGCCCTGCCCGCCCCGAGCCCTGCCCGCCTCGAGCCCTGCCCGCCTCGAGCCGACCCCGTGATCGTCGCCGTGGAACGACGGCTAGAGGCGGGGAAACTCGGCGATGATCACCGGGGCCGGGGGCCGGGGGCCGGGGGCCGGGCGCGGTCGTCGGGACCGCGAGCCGGGATGGCCGGGCGAACTCGGGGCGGCGGCCGCAACTCCCGTGCCACGCCCCCGGCTCGCGCTCCCCGGCTAAGACCCCGCCCGCGCTGCGGCATGGACCTTTTCCTGCCCGCCTCGAGCCCTGCCCGCCTCGAGCCGACCCGTGATCGTCGCCGTGGAACGACGACTAGAGCCGGGGAAATCCGGCGATGATCACCGGGCCGGGCCGGGCCGGCCGCGGTCATCGGGACTGCGAGCCGGGATGGCCGGGGTGGCCGGGCGGAGTCGGGGCAGCTGGCGCAACTCCCGCGCCACGCCCCCGGCTCGCGCTACGGCATGGACACCTTTCCTGCCTCCCCGAGCCCTGCCCGCCTCGAGCCGACGCCGTGATCGTCGCCGTGGAACGACGGCTACAGGCGGGGAAACCAGGCGATGATCACCGGGCCGGGATCGGACCGGTCGGTACCACATCGACCTCGAACGGCCGGGGCTAGATCCCGCCTGGGCCGGACTGGCGGCGGCGGCGCAGGTAGCGCTCGAACTCGCGGGCGATCGACTCGCCGCTGATCTGCGCCGGGTCCACCTCGTCGGACTGCCGCTCCTCCAGCGCCCGAACGTACTCCTGCACGTCGGCGTCCTCCCGCGTCATCTGGTCCACCAGGCCCTGCCACTGGTCGGCCTGCTCCGGCAGGTTGGCCAGCGGGACAGGCACGTCCAGCACCTCCTCCACCCGGTGCAGCAGCGCCAGGGTGGCCTTCGGGCTGGGCGCCTGCGACACGTAGTGCGGCACCGCGGCCCAGAACGAGATGGCAGGCATCCCGGCCTGTACGCAGGCGTCCTGCATGACGCCGACGATCCCGGTCGGCCCCTCGTACCGGGACCGCTCCAGCCCGAACCGGGTGGCCGAAGCCGAGTCGTACGCCGTCCCGGTCACCGGCACCGGCCGGGTGTGCGGGGTGTCGGCCAGCAGCGCGCCGAGCAAGACCACCAACTCAACCCCGAGCTCCCGGGCGATGTCCAGGATCTCGCCGGTGAAGCCCCGCCAGCGCATGTTCGGCTCGATGCCGCGCAGCAGCACGACGTCACGCTGCGCCTTCGGCGGTCGGCACACCGAGAACCGGGTGGTCGGCCACTCCAGCCGCCGCGTCACCCCGTCCACCAGGGTCACGGTCGGCCGGGTGACCTGGAAGTCGTAGTAGTCGTCCGGGTCCAGCGCCACCAGCGGCCGGGCGTCCCAGATCAGCTCCAGGTGCTCCACGGCGGCGGTGGCCGCGTCGCCGGCGTCGTTCCAGCCCTCGAACCCGGCGATGAGCACCGGGTCCGTCAGCTCGGGCAACTCGTCGAACTCGGTCACGTCGCTCCTCGCCGGCGCCCCACGCCGGCGCTCGTCGGCTCGCTCGTCGGCTGCGTGACCGGCGGTGTGCTGACCGGTGATCTCACAGGCTCGGTCACCGAGCGCTCCTCGCTGGCGCTCGTCGGCTGCGTGACCGGCGGTGCTGTGCTGACTGGTGACCTCGCTGGCTCGGTCACGTAGTGTCCTCGGCGCTCATCGGCTCAGCGTAGTCCCCGGGTCGGAGCCCCACATGGGGGATCGCCATCGCGAGGAGTCCTCGACTCGGGTCGGTAGTCTTGGCGCATGTCCGACACCGCCCAAGCTTCGCCCCTGCTCGCCGCGCTCACGGAGCGTGTCGTCGTGGCCGACGGCGCGATGGGCACGATGATCCAGGCCCGGGACCTGACGCTGGACGACTTCGAGGGACACGAGGGCTGCAACGAGGTCCTGAACGTGACCCGCCCGGACGTGATCCGGGAGATCCACGCCGCGTACTTCGAGGCCGGCTGCGACGCCGTCGAGACCAACACCTTCGGCGCCAACTTCGCGAACCTGGCCGAGTACGGCATCCAGCACCGGATCCACGAGCTGTCCGAGGCGGGCGCCCGGATCGCCGCCGAGGTGGCGCGGGACTACTCCGCGGACGGCCGCCGCCGGTTCGTCATCGGCTCGGCCGGCCCGGGCACCAAGCTGCCCAGCCTCGGGCACGCGCCCTACCCGCTGCTCCGCGACGCGTACCAGTCGGAGGCCGCGGGCCTGATCGACGGCGGCGTGGACGCCGTCCTCGTGGAGACCAGCCAGGACCTGCTGCAGACCAAGGCGGCCATCGTCGGGGCCGCCCGGGCGCGCGCCGCGGCCGGCCGGTGGGTGCCGGTGCTGGCCCAGGTCACGGTGGAGACCACCGGCACGATGCTGCTGGGCTCGGAGATCGGCGCCGCGCTGACCGCGCTGGAGCCGCTCGGCATCGACCTGATCGGGCTGAACTGCGCGACCGGCCCGGCCGAGATGAGCGAGCACCTGCGGTACCTGTCCCGGCACGCCCGCATCGGCCTGTCGGTGATGCCGAACGCCGGCCTGCCCGAGCTCGGCCCGAACGGCGCCACCTACCCGCTGGGCGCGGACGAACTGGCCGAGGCGCTGGCCGGGTTCGTCACCGAGTACGGCGTGCGGCTGATCGGCGGTTGCTGCGGCACCACCCCGGAACACCTGCGCGCGGTGGTGGACCGGGTCCGCGGCCTCACCCCGGCGCGGCGCCGCCCGCGGTCCGAGCCGGGCGCGGCCAGCCTCTACCAGAGCGTCCCGTTCCGCCAGGACACCAGCGTGCTGATGATCGGCGAGCGGACCAACGCCAACGGCTCCAAGGCGTTCCGCGAGGCCATGTTGGCCGGCCGGTGGGACGACTGCGTGGAGATCGCCCGCGCGCAGACCCGGGACGGCTCGCACGTGCTCGACGTCTGCGTCGACTACGTCGGCCGGGACGGCGTGACCGACATGCGGGAGATCGCCAGCCGGTACGCCACCGCCTCCACCCTGCCGATCATGCTCGACTCCACCGAACCGCAGGTCATCGAGGCCGGCCTGGAGATGCTCGGCGGCCGCTCCGTGATCAACTCGGTCAACTTCGAGGACGGCGAGGGGCCGGAGAGCAGGTTCGCCCGGGTCATGCCGGTGGTGCGCGAGCACGGCGCCGCCGTTGTCGCGCTGACCATCGACGAGGAGGGCCAGGCGCGTACCGCCGCGAAGAAGGTCGCGATCGCCGACCGGCTGATCCGGACGCTGACCGGGCAGTGGGGGATGCGGGAGAGCGACATCCTCCTCGACTGCCTGACCTTCACCCTGGCCACCGGCCAGGAGGAGAGCCGGCGCGACGCCATCGAGACGATCGAGGGCATCCGCCGGCTGAAGGAAGCGCACCCGGACGTGCAGACCACGCTGGGCCTGTCCAACGTCTCCTTCGGGCTCAACCCGGCCGCCCGGCAGGTGCTGAACTCGGTGTTCCTGCACGAGTGCGTGCGGGCCGGGCTGGACTCGGCGATCGTGCACGCCTCCAAGATCCTGCCGATGAGCAAGATCCCGGACGAGCAGCGCGAGGTCGCCCTGGACCTGGTGTACGACCGCCGCCGTGCCCCGGCGGGCGCCGCGGGCGAAGAGGGAGATGCAGGCTACGACCCGCTGCAGCGGTTCCTGGGGCTGTTCGAGGGTGTCTCCGCGCAGTCCTCTCGCGCGTCCCGGGCGCAGGAACTGGCGGCGCTGCCGCTGTCGGAGCGGCTCAAGCGGCGGATCATCGACGGCGAGCGCAACGGGCTGGAGCCCGACCTGGACGAGGCGCTGCAGACCCGTACCGCCCTGGAGATCATCAACGACACCCTGCTGGAGGGCATGCGGGTCGTCGGCGACCTGTTCGGCTCGGGCGAGATGCAGCTCCCGTTCGTGTTGCAGTCGGCCGAGGTGATGAAGGCGGCGGTCGCCTACCTCGAGCCGCACATGGAGAGGACCGACGACGACGGCAAGGGCAGGATCGTGCTGGCCACCGTCAAGGGCGACGTGCACGACATAGGCAAGAACCTGGTGGACATCATCCTGTCCAACAACGGCTACGACGTGGTGAACATCGGCATCAAGCAGCCGATCACCACCATCCTGGACGCGGCCGAGGAGGCCCGCGCCGACGCGATCGGCATGTCCGGCCTGCTGGTCAAGTCAACAGTGATCATGAAGGAGAACCTCGAGGAGATGAACTCCCGGGGGGTCTCGGCCAGGTACCCGGTACTGCTCGGCGGCGCCGCACTGACCAGGGCGTACGTGGAGAACGACCTGTCCGACGTCTACACCGGCGATGTGTACTACGCCCGGGACGCCTTCGAGGGCCTGCGGCTGATGGACCGGCTGATGGCGGTCAAGCGCGGCGAGGTCTCCGCCCAGGCGGTGCTGGCCGATGAGCAGAAGGTCGCCGAGCGGCGGGCCCGCCGGCAGCGGTCGCTGGCCATCGCGGCCGCCCGCAGGGCCAGGGAGGAGCCGGAGGAGCAGGTCAGCCGCTCCGACGTGGCCACCGACAACGCCGTGCCCACCCCGCCGTTCGTCGGCTCCCGGGTGGTCAGGGGCATCCCGCTGGCCGACTACGCCTCGATGCTGGATGAGCGGGCCACCTTCATGGGGCAGTGGGGCCTGCGCGGCGCCCGCGGCGACAAGGGCCCGTCGTACGAGGAGCTGGTGGAGAGCGAGGGCCGGCCGCGGCTGCGGTACTGGCTGGACCGGCTGCAGACCGAGGGCGTGCTCGAGGCCGCGGTGGTGTACGGGTACTTCCCGTGCCGCTCCAAGGGCGACGATCTGGTGGTGCTGCGCGAGGACGGGACCGAGCGGGTGCGGTTCAGCTTCCCGCGGCAGAAGCGCGACCGGCACCTGTGCCTGGCCGACTTCTTCCGCACTGAGGAGTCCGGCGAGACCGACGTGGTGGCGTTCCACCTGGCCACCATGGGCAACCGGATCAGCGAGTTCGCACAGACGCTGTTCGAGGCGGACAACTACCGCGACTACCTCGAGGTGCACGGCCTGTCGGTGCAGCTCACCGAGGCGCTCGCCGAGTACTGGCACAAGCGGATCCGGCAGGAGCTGCGGTTCGCCGACGGTACCAGCGCCGCGAGCGCCGACCCCGGATCGCTGGACGACTACTTCCGGCTGGAGTACCGCGGCGCCCGTTACTCGTTCGGGTACCCGGCCTGCCCCAACCTGGAGGACCAGGTCCAGCTCGTCGAGCTGCTCGACCCGTCCCGGATCGGGGTGAGCCTGTCCGAGGAGTTCCAGCTCCACCCGGAGCAGTCCACCTCGGCGATCGTGGTCCACCACCCCGAGGCCAAGTACTTTGCCGTCTGAGCTGCACGCCGTCCTGTTCGACATGGATGGCACCCTGTTCGACAGCGAGAGGCTGTGGACGGTCTCGCTGAACGAGCTGGCCGCGCGGCTGGGTGGCGAGATCTCGCCCGCCACCCGGGCGGCCATGGTCGGCACCAACGTGACCGAGACGATCGTGATGCTGCACGACGAGGTCGGCCTGGCCGGTGACGTCGCGGCCAGCACCGACTGGCTGCTGGACCGGACCATGCAGCTCTACCGCGGTGGCTTGCCCTGGCTGCCGGGCGCCCGCGCACTGGTGCGCGCGGTGCGCGACGCCGGGCTGGCCACCGCGCTGGTCACCTCCACCACGCGCGGCATGGTGAACGTGGCGCTGAGGACGATCGGTGCGGGCAACATCGACGTGGTGGTGGCCGGGGACGAGGTCACCCACAACAAGCCGCACCCCGAGTCTTACCTGCGCGCCGCCGACCTACTCGGCCGGCAGCCGGCCGAGTGCCTGGCCATCGAGGACTCCCCGGCCGGCATCGCCTCCGCCGAGGCGGCCGGCTGCCCGGTGCTGGCGGTGCCGCGGGAGCTGCCGATCGGGCCCGGGCCGCACCGGGTGGTCCGCGCCAGCCTGGCCGGGCTGACGGTGGCCGACCTGCGCGCTGTGCACGCGGCGCTGTCGGCCTGACCGGCACCGGCGGTTCGGCCGCTGTCGGCCCCGGCGGGTTCGGCCGCTGTCAGTCCGGCGGGTTCGGCCGGCGTCGGCCCGGCGGGTTCGGCCGGTGTCGCCCCCGGTCAGCAGGGCGAGACGGACACGCCCACCGAGCCCGGCCCGGTGTGCACCCCGATCACCGAGCTGATCTGGGCCAGGAAGAACGTGCGGCGGAACGGGATCTGCGCCTGCAGCCGGGTGGCCAGCCGCATCGCCGGGCCGGCCGCGTCGTAGTGCTCCACCGCCACGTCAACGAGCCGCCGGCCGGCGTGGACGCGGGCCAGGTCGGCCAGCCGGGCGATCGCCCTGTCGTCACCGCGGATCCGTTCCACCGGGGCGACCTCGCCGTTCTTCAGCCCGAGCAGCGGCTTGATACCCAGCGCGGTGCCCAACCAGGCCCGCGCAGCGCCGATCCGGCCTCCCCGGCGCAGGTACTCCAGGGTGTCCACGTACATCAGCCCCAGGTTCGCGGCGAGCCGGCGGTTGATCACCGCGATCACCTCGTCGCTGCTGGCACCTCGTTCGGCTGCCTCCGCCGCGGCCAGCGCGGCGAACCCGAGTCCCATCCCGAGGATGCCCGAGTCGACCACCCGGACCGGCACCCGTACCTGGGCGGCCGCCGCCCGGGCCATCTCACAGGTCGCGGACAGCCGCTCGGACAGGTGCAGCGACACGATCTCCTCGGCACCGCCGGCGATGGCGTCCTGGTACGCCCAGAAGAAGGCCGGCGTCGGCGGCGGCGAGGTGCTCACCTTGACGCCGGCCCGCAGCGCGGCGGCGAGTTGTTCCGGCGGGAGGTCCTCCTCGTCGCCGGACTGGTCTCCGAGCGAGATCTGCTGCGGAACGACGATGACGCCCCTGCGCGCCGCCACCTCCGCAGGCAGCGAGGCCCCGGAGTCGGTGATGATGGCTACCCGCCGGTACATGTCGGCTGAGCCTAAGGCATGCCCTCCGGCGCCCCGACAGGGTCATCCTCGGGCTCGACCTTGGGTGGATACGGCGGCGGGACGCCCCCGAAGGCCGGGCACAGCGCCTGGTGGTCGCACCACGCGCACAGCCGGCTCGGGCTCGGCCGGAAGTCGCCGGTCTCGCGGGCCCTCCTGATGGCGGCCCAGATCGCGCGCAGTGTCCGCTCGAACCGGCGCAGCTCCTCGGCGTCCGGCGTGTACGTCAGTGCCTCGCGGTCACGCAGGTACAACAGGCGGAGCTGGCGCGGCACCACCCCGCGGGTACGCCACAGCACCAGCGCGTAGAACTTCATCTGGAACAGCGCCTTGGCCTCGAACGCCTCCCGCGGCGCCCCGCCGGTCTTGTAGTCCACCACCCGGATGTCGCCGCTGGGCGCCACGTCCAGCCGGTCGACGAACCCGCGCAGCAGCAGGCCGCCGTCGAGCACCACCTGGACCAGCTCCTCGCGGGCGGCGGGCTCGATCCGGGTCGGGTCCTCCAGCGCGAAGTAGCTGGCCAGCAGCCCCCGGGCCGACTCGAGCCAGCCGGCCAGCCCCGACCCGTCGGCGTCCCCGGCGAACAGCTCGGCGAGGTCCGGCACCGCCTCGAGCATGCGCAGCCACTGCGGCTCCACCAGGGCGGCGGCCGCGGCGTAGGTCCGCTGCTCGCGGGGCAGCTCGAACAGCCGCTCCAGGACCGCGTGCACCATGGTGCCGCGAGCCGCGTCCCGCGACGGCCGCTCCGGCAGCTTGTCCACCGCGCGGAACCGGTACAGCAGGGGGCAGGTCTTGAAGTCGGCCGCGCGGGACGGCGAGAGCGAGCCCACGACCGGCATCGGCAGTTCGACAGGGCTCACCGCAGCGGTGCTCATTGCTCGACTCCGGCTCGCTCCGCTCCTCGCTCGTTCCTCGCTGCGATGCTCACTCGCCCGTCGTCTTCGGTGCTCAATTGCTCGACTCCGGCTCGCTCCGCTCCTCGCTCGTTCCTCGCTGCGATGCTCACTCGCCCGTCGTCTTCGGTGCTCATGGCGCGAGCCTAGGGGAGGGGTACGACAGATCGGCCGACCGGCGCGCTACAACCACCCGATCCGGCCCAGCGGCCAGATGATCACGAACGCGCGGCCGACCACCAGATCGGTGTCGATCGGCCCGAACACCCGGCTGTCGGTGGAGTCGCACCGGTTGTCGCCCATCACGAACACGTGCCCCGGCTGCACCCTGACCGCGGGGAAGTTCGCCGTGCCGCCGCACCCTGCCGGCACGTACGGCTCCTGCAACTCCCGCCCGTTGATGTACACGTGCCGGTCGCGCCCCTCGACCTTCTCCCCGGGCAGCCCGATCACCCGCTTGATCAGGTCCTCGTCGGTGATGTCGATGTTCGGCGGCCGGCGGAAGACGATGACGTCGCCGCGGTTCAGGCCGTGGAAGTCGTAGGCCAGCTTGTTGACCAGCACCCGGTCGCCCTCGACCAGGGTGTCGTGCATCGACTCCGACGGGATGTAGAACGTCTGCACCACCCACGTCCGCAGCAGCAGCGCCGCGAGCAGCGAGAACACAATCAGGAACGGCCACTCCAACAGTCGCCGGCGGCGGCGCTTGCGGCGTACCGCGGCCCGGCCGGGATGTGGCAGGTCGGGGCTCGGCGGCCCGGGCGCCGGAGCCTCGGTGGGCAGCGGCGCCGCCGGCAGGACCGCCTGGACAGACTCCGGCATCGACACCGCAGCGAACATCGGCGCGGCGTACGGGAGGGCGACCGCGGTCGGTGGGTAGCCCGGCGGGGGCGGCGGGCTCGCGCGCAGGTCGGCAGGCCGCTCGAAGACCTCGGTCGGGTCGTCCTCCGGTTCCGGGTACCGCGGGACGAACCGCGGCTCCGGGCGCCAGTCCGGGACCGGGGGCGGCGGGGCCGCCAGCGGGTGGCCATTCAGCGCCGGGTCCATGACCGGCGGCTCGTCCTCATCGTCCGGCGCCGCGTGCCGGCCGCGGCGGACCGGCGGTGCCGGGTACGGCCGCACAGCGTCCGGCCGGTCCGGGCCCGGCCGCGCGGGAGGCGGCTGCGCGCTGCTCGGCTGCACCTCACCCTGCTGCGCGCCGCTCGGCCGCACACCGCTCGGCTGCGTGCCACTCGAGTGCGTGCCGCTCGGCTGCGCGCCGCTCGACCGCACACCGCTCGGCTGCGTGCCACTCGACTGCGCGCCGCCCGTCGCGAGCGCGGCAGGCGGGGGGCCGGCAGGCGGCAGCGGGCTGGGCGGGAGCTCGGCGGCGTACGGCGGCAGCGGGTGCCCCCTCGGCCCGGTGGCGCGGCCGTTCGGGGGCACCCCGTTGGGGGGGCCGTCGACCGGCTGCGGCTCCTCCCCCGGATCGGGCTCGGGGCGGTACTCCGGCGAGAGCCAGCGCCGCCAGGCAGCCTCCCCCGGGCCGCCCGCATCGTCGGCGGTCGGCCAGCGCCCATCGCCGGTCGTCGTCATCTGCTTCTCACGGTATGTCACGAACGCCCGGAGCGGAGGGTTCCCCCTGCCACGTAGCATTCCAGGTGTGGCTGAACCGGCGCGGCAGGGGCGGCCGCCCAGGGGCGCTGGACTGCCCGTCGGGCGGTTCTTCGGCGTACCCATCTACCTGTCGCTGTCCTGGCTGGTCATCGCCGCGATCATCACCGTCAGCTACTCCGACCTGGTGCAGACCTACGTCGTCGGGATCACCCGCGGCGGGGCGTATCTGGTCGCGTTCGGCATCGCGGTGCTGCTCGCCCTGTCGCTGCTCGCCCACGAGCTGGGGCACGTGGCCATGTCGCTGGCGCTCGGCATGCGGGTACGCCGGGTAGTGATCTTCCTGCTCGGCGGCGTGTCCGAGATCGAGGGGGAGACACGGCGCCCCGGGGAGGAGTACCTGATCGCGATCGCCGGCCCGCTGGTGAGCCTGCTGCTGGCCGGCGTGGGCGGGGCGCTGTCCCCGCTCACCCGCTCCGGCACGGTGCTGCACATGGTGGTGCTCTGGCTGACCTGGAGCAACCTGCTGGTGCTCGTCTTCAACCTGCTGCCCGGACTGCCGCTGGACGGCGGCAAGGTGCTGCGGGCAGGGGTGTGGGCGCTGACCCGTTCCCGGCTGACCGCCACCCGGGCCGCCGCCTGGTGCGGCCGCGGGGTGGCCGTGCTGGTGGTGGTCGGCTCGGTGTTCCTGATCCGGGAGGACGACTTCGCGGTCGCGCTGACCAACATGGTGATCGCCTGCCTGCTCGCCGGGTTCATCTGGGTCGGCGCCAGCCAGTCCCTGCAGGTGGCTGCCGTGCACTCCCGGCTGCCGATGCTGCGGGTGTCGGACCTGGTGCGACCCGCCATCGAGGTGCCGGCGGACCTGCCGGTCTCCGAGGCGCTGCGCCGGGCCTGGGACAGCCGGTCACAGGGGCTGGTGGTGGTGGACGGCGACGGCCGGCCTACCGCGCTGGTGTCCGAGGCGCACGTGCTCGCCCTGCCGGAGCAGCGCCGGCCGTGGACCACCGTGTCACAGGTGGCCCGGCAGTTGGAGCCCGGCCTCACGCTGCCCGACTCCACGGCCGGCGAGGCGGTGCTGGACGCGGTCCGGGCCACGCCGGCGTCGGAGTACCTGGTGGTGGGCCGCGACGGGCGGTCGGTCGGCGTGCTGGCCACCAACGACGTCGCGGTGCTGCTGCGCCGCTGGGGCCACCAGACCGGCCGGCCGGGTGGCGACGGCGGCGGGGCCAGCGGCGAGCCGGCCGGGGCCAGTCGGTGACCGGGCGCCCCACCGGCCCGTTCCGCCCGGGCGACCGGGTGCAGCTCACCGATCCGAAGGGGCGGCTGCACACGGTGGTACTTCAGCCGGGCAGGAGCTTCCACACCCACCGCGGTGCCATCGCGCACGACGACCTGATCGGCGCCCCGGAGGGGTCGGTGGTGACATCCACCAGCAACACCCCGTACCTGGCGCTGCGGCCGCTGCTGGCCGACTACGTGCTCTCGATGCCGCGCGGCGCCCAGGTGGTCTACCCCAAGGACGCGGCGCAGATCGTGGCCATGGGGGACGTGTTCCCCGGCGCGCACGTGCTGGAGGCCGGCGCCGGCTCGGGGGCACTCACCTGCTCGCTGCTGCGGGCGGTGGGGGACTCCGGCCGGGTCACCTCCTACGAGCGCCGGCCCGAGTTCGCCGAGGTGGCGCGGCGCAACGTGGAGACGTTCTTCGGCACGCCGCCGCCCAACTGGGCCCTCGTGGTGGGCGACCTGGCCGGCGCGGACGCCATCGACGTCGACCGGGTGGTGCTGGACATGCTGGCGCCCTGGGAGGTGCTGGACACCGCCGCCAAGGCGCTGGTCCCGGGCGGCGTGCTGGTGGGCTACGTCGCCACCGTGACCCAGCTCTCCCGGCTGGTCGAGGCGCTGCGCGAGTACGGCAGCTTCACCGAGCCGCACGCCTTCGAGACGCTGCTGCGGCCGTGGCACGTGGTCGGCCTGGCGGTTCGGCCCGAGCACCGCATGCAGGGCCACACCGCGTTCCTGGTGACCAGCCGGCGGCTGGCCGACGGCGTCACCCCGCCGACCCGCCAGCGCCGCCCCGCACCCGGCAACGGCTGAGCGGCTCGGGCGGCCGGCCGCACCCGCGGCCCGTGCTCGGCCGCCGGTCGCGTCCGTGGCCCGCGCTCAGCCCCCGGCCGCGTCCGTGGCCCGCGCTCAGCCCCCGGCCGCGTCCGGGCCGGCCACCGGCCCGCCGTCGGTCCGCTCCACGTGGATGCACTCGCCGGGGCACTCCCGGGCGGAGTCGATCACTTCCAGCCGCAGGTGCTCGGGCACCCCGGTGCGCGCACCAGGGCCGGTCAGCAGTTCGCCCGCGGCGTCCTTGACGTACGCCAGCCCGTCGATGTCGAACTCGAACACCTCGGGCGCGTACTGCACGCACAGCCCGTCCCCGGTGCACAGATCCTGGTCGACCCAGACCCGCAGCGGCTCGGGCACGTTACCTCCCTGTTTCCGTGGTGCTACGGCTCGATGACCTGCGGCGGCACCGTTCTGGGCGGAGTTCTGGGCGGACTCCCCAAGGGTAGGCGCGCCTGTGACCCGTCTCATCGGCGGACCCCGTCGATACCACCTCGACACGATCGGATTCCGAGGGTAGTGCTGTGTAGTGTTGCCTCACCGCAGAAAACCGCCTGGAGGTGGGTGTCGTGGCGACCGAGCGAGAGGACGCGGACAGTCGCGCCCATGAGATCGCAGCGCGCAACGCGTTCCTCGAGGAGGAAGTCGCGATGCTGCGTCGCAAGCTCACCGAGTCCCCGCGCCATCTGCGGGTGCTGGAGGAGCGGCTAGCCGAGACACAGGCCAAGATGGCCGCGCTGTCCGAGCGGAACGAGAAGCTCGCCAGCACGCTCCGCGAGGCTCGCGACCAGGTCGTGACCCTGAAGGAGGAGGTCGACCGGCTGGCGCAGCCGCCCAGCGGCTACGGCGTGTTCCTGACCCGGTACGACGACGGCACGGTCGACGTCTTCACCGGCGGCCGCAAGCTGCGGGTGTCGGTGTCCCCCAGCGTGGAGACCGAGGGGCTGCGGCGCGGCCAGGAGGTCATGCTCAACGAGGCGCTGAACGTGGTCGAGGCGCGGGAGTTCGAGCGGGCCGGCGAGGTCGTGATGCTCAAGGAGATCCTGGAGGGCGGCGACCGCGCGCTGGTCATCGGCCACACCGACGAGGAGCGGATCGTCTACCTCGCCGACACGCTGCTGTCCCAGCAGATCCGGGTCGGTGACTCGCTGCTGCTGGAGCCGCGCTCGGGCTACGTGTACGAGCGGATCCCCAAGAGCGAGGTCGAGGAGCTGGTCCTCGAAGAGGTGCCGGACATCGACTACACCGACATCGGTGGGCTGTCCCGGCAGATCGAGCAGATCCGGGACGCGGTGGAGCTGCCGTTCCTGCACGCCGACCTGTTCCGGCAGTACAAGCTGCGGCCACCCAAGGGCGTGCTGCTGTACGGCCCGCCCGGCTGCGGCAAGACGCTGATCGCCAAGGCGGTGGCCAACTCGCTGGCCAAGCAGGTCGCCAAGGTCAGCGGGCAGAGCCAGGCCCGGTCGTTCTTCCTCAACATCAAGGGCCCGGAGCTGCTGAACAAGTACGTCGGCGAGACCGAGCGGCACATCCGGCTGGTGTTCCAGCGGGCCCGGGAGAAGGCGTCAGAGGGCACCCCTGTGATCGTGTTCTTCGACGAGATGGACTCGATCTTCCGCACCCGCGGCTCGGGGGTCTCCTCCGACGTGGAGAACACCATCGTGCCCCAGTTGCTGAGCGAGATCGACGGCGTGGAGGGCCTGGAGAACGTCATCGTGATCGGCGCGTCCAACCGCGAGGACATGATCGACCCGGCCATCCTGCGGCCCGGCCGGCTGGACGTGAAGATCAAGATCGAGCGTCCGGACGCCGAGGCGGCCAAGGACATCTTCTCCAAGTACATCCTCACCGAGCTGCCCATCCACACCGATGACCTGGCCGAGCACGGCGGCGACCGGGCCTCCACCGTGCTGGGGCTGATCCAGCGGGTGGTCGAGCGGATGTACACCGAGAGCGAGGAGAACCGGTTCCTCGAGGTGACCTACGCCAACGGCGACAAGGAAGTCCTTTACTTCCGCGACTTCAACTCCGGCGCCATGATCCAGAACATCGTGGACCGGGCCAAGAAGATGGCGATCAAGGACTTCCTGGCCACAAACGTGCACGGCCTGCGGGTGCAGCACCTGCTCGCCGCGTGCGTGGACGAGTTCACCGAGAACGAGGACCTGCCCAACACCACCAACCCGGACGACTGGGCCCGGATCTCCGGCAAGAAGGGCGAGCGCATCGTCTACATCCGCACCCTGGTCTCCGGGAAGGGCTCCGAGACCGGCCGCGCGATCGACACACTGTCCAACACCGGCCAGTACCTGTAGCGGCACGCACAGCGGGGCGGGTGCCGGCACGGCGCCCGCCCCGCGGCACACCCCCGGCAGGTACCGGCGCGTAACGCGGGTGCGGCACACTACCGGCCGGATGATCTCGCAGCCGTCCGTGCCGGAGGACCGCATGACGACGACCGACAGGCCCGCACCCGCAGTCAGCGGCGTGGACCGCTACTTCTCCATCACCGCACGCCACTCGACGGTCCGCCAGGAGATGCGCGGCGGGGTCGTCACGTTCTTCACCATGGCCTACATCGTGGTGCTCAACCCGCTGATCATCGGCACCGCCAGGGACGCCGACGGCACCGTGCTGGGCATCCCGAAGGTGGCCGCCGTGACCGCGCTGGTCGCGGCGGTGATGACCGTCCTGATGGGCGTCGTCGGCCGGTACCCGTTCGCCATCGCCACCGGCCTGGGGCTGAACGCGTTCATCGCCGTCGGCGTGGCCAGCAAGATGTCCTGGCCGGACGCGATGGGCCTGGTGGTCTGCGAGGGCCTGATCATCACCGTGCTGGTGCTGACCGGGTTCCGGACCGCGGTGGTGCATGCCATCCCGGCGCAGCTCAAGACGTCCATCGGCGTCGGCATCGGGCTGTTCATCGCGCTGATCGGCCTGGTCGACGCGGGCGTCGTGCGGCGGATCCCGGACGCGGCCGGCACCACCGTTCCCGTCCAGCTCGGCACCGGCACGCTGCGCGGGTGGCCGGTCACGGTGTTCGTCGTCGGGCTGCTGATCATGGCCGCGCTGATGGCGCTGCGGGTCAAGGGCGCCATCCTGATCGGCATCGTGATCAACGCGGTGCTCGCCGTCATCGTCGAGGCGATCGTGCACGCCGGCCCCGCGTTCGACGCGAGCGGCGTTCACCCCGCCGGGTGGCAGCTGAACGTGCCGAAACTGCCGGACCGGGTCGCCGACACCCCCGACCTGTCGCTGCTCGGCCACTTCTCGCTGTTCGGCGGGTTCGACCGCATCGGCGTGCTGGCCGCCGCCCTGGTGGTGTTCACGATCATGCTGTCGGACTTCTTCGACACCATGGGAACCGTGGTCGCGGTGGCCGCCGAGGGCGACCTGCTGGACGAGAACGGCGAGCTGCCCGGCATGTCCCGGGTGCTGCTGGTCGACTCCCTGGCCGCGGCGGCCGGCGGCGCGGCCAGCTCCTCGTCGAACACCACCTACGTCGAGTCGGCCGCCGGCGTGGGCGATGGCGCGCGCACCGGCCTGGCCAGCGTGGTCACCGGCCTGCTGTTCGTGGTGGCGCTGTTCCTCACCCCGCTGGTCGCCGCGGTGCCGTCCGAGGCGGCGGCACCGGCCCTGGTGGTGGTCGGTGTGCTGATGATGGCCCAGGTGCGGAACCTCGACTTCGAGGACTTATCGCTGGCGATCCCGGCCTTCCTGACGATGGTGCTGATGCCGTTCACGTACTCGATCACGGTCGGGATCGGCGCCGGCGTGGTCAGTTACGTGGTACTGCGCACGGTCCGGGGCAGGGCAGGCGAGATCCACCCGCTGCTGTGGGTGGTCGCGGCGGCGTTCGTGCTGTACTTCGCCATCGACCCGATCAAGGCACTGCTCGGCGTTGGCTGATCCACGAGCCGGGCGACGGGCATTGTGTCGGGTGGCTCAACTACGCTCGTGTCATGACGGTACGGCGCGTGATGGGCACCGAGGTGGAGTACGGCATCGCGGTGCCGGGCCAGCCGGGGGCGAACCAGATGCTGCTCTCCTCGCAGATCGTGAACGCCTACGGCGGCAAGGCGGACGCGCGGGCCCGGCGCGCCCGGTGGGACTTCGAGGAGGAGTCGCCGCTGCGGGACGCCCGCGGCTTCGACCTGGGCTCGACGCTCGGCCCGGAGTACCTCGACGCCGAGGACGACACCGGGCTGGCCAACGTGATCCTCACCAACGGCGCGCGGCTCTACGTCGACCACGCCCACCCGGAGTACTCCACGCCCGAGCTCACCAACCCGCGTGACGTGGTGACGTGGGACAAGGCCGGGGAGCGGGTGATGGACGAGGCGGCCCGCCGGGCGGCCACCATCCCGGGGCAGCAGCAGATCCACCTCTACAAGAACAACACCGACAACAAGGGCGCCAGCTACGGCGCCCACGAGAACTACCTGATGCCGCGGTCCACCCCGTTCGCCGACATCGTCAAACACCTCACCCCGTTCTTCGTGACCCGCCAGGTGGTGACCGGGCAGGGCCGGGTCGGCATCGGGCAGGACGGCCGCGGGGACGGCTTCCAGATCTCCCAGCGGGCGGACTTCTTCGAGGTCGAGGTCGGCCTGGAGACCACCCTCAAGCGGCCCATCATCAACACCCGGGACGAGCCGCACGCCGACGCGGAGAAGTACCGCCGGCTGCACGTGATCATCGGCGACGCCAACCTGTCGGAGATCTCGACGTACCTCAAGCTCGGCACCACCGCGCTGGTGCTGGCCATGATCGAGGACAAGTTCTTCTCGGTCGACCTCTCGGTCGAGGAGCCGGTCGCCTCGCTGCGTGCGATCTCCCACGACCCGTCGCTGACCCACCTGGTCACGATGCGCTCCGGTGGCCGCAAGCTCACCGCGGTCCAACTCCAGATGGAGTACCTGGAGCAGGCGACCAAGTACGTCGAGGACAGGTACGGCACCGACGTGGATCCGGACACCGCGGACGTGCTGGCCCGCTGGGAGTCGGTGCTGACCCGGCTCGAGCAGGACCCGATGCTGTGCGTCGGCGAGCTCGACTGGGTGGCCAAGCTGCGGCTGCTGGAGGGGTTCCGGGAGCGCGACGGGCTGGGCTGGGGCGCGCCGCGGCTGCAGCTCATCGACCTGCAGTACACCGACGTGCGCCCCGAGAAGGGGCTGTACCACCGCCTGGTGGCGCGCGGCGCGATGCAGACGCTGGTCGACTACGACGAGGTCGGCCGGGCCATGGAGCGGCCGCCCACGGACACCCGGGCGTACTTCCGCGGCGAGTGCCTGCGGCGGTACCCCGACCAGGTGGCCGCCGCCTCGTGGGACTCGGTGATCTTCGACCTCGGGCGGGAGTCGCTGATCCGGGTGCCCACCCTGGAGCCGACCCGCGGCACCAAGCAGCATGTCGGTGCCCTGCTGGACCGCTGCCCCACCGCGGGCGACCTGGTCGACCAGCTCACCAGGGGCTGACCCGCAGGCCGATCAGCCGGCCCGATCAGCCGGCCCGATCAGCCGGCCCGATCAGCGGGCCTGACCGGCCGGGGCTGGCCGGCCGGGGTGACCGGCCGAGCTGATCAATGGGCCGGTCAGCGCGGGCGGCCCAGGCAGATCACCTTCATGCCGGGCAGCCCGTATATCGCGGTGAGCCGGCGGGTGGTGCCGAGCGGGCAGCTACCGGCGCTGGTGGCCCGGGCGAGGACCTTCCCGATCGCCTTCGGGTCGGTGCAGGCGACCGGGTTCGGCGGACCCACGGTGACGGCGCCGACGCAGCCGCCCACCTGCGCGCGTGGCCGCAGGCACACCACCGGGCGGCTGGCCACCTGCAGGGCGACCGCCTCGGCGGCCGGTGGCCGGCACTGGCTGCTGCGATCCACCCGGGCGAGCACCGTGGCGTAGAACCCGCCGTCGCCGCACGCCAGTTCGTCGGTGCGGCCGGTGCCCGGGTTGTCGATGCAGTCACCTGGCCGGATGATTCCGCCGCCGCCGCCGGGCGCGCCGGGGTGCGGTGCCCGCAGGTTGACCAGACAGAGCACCCGGCCGGGGGCCGAAGCCATCGAATCGGTGTCCGCGGGGCACTCCGCGCCGGCCCCGGTACCCACGACGGTGGTCACCTTCGCCACCGCCTCCGGTGCGGCACAGTCCGCTGCCCGCAGCATCTCGCCGGTCGGCTCGGTCACGCAGCTACCGACAGTCACCGGCACGGTGGCCCGCGCCGACCCCTGCCGGTGCATCCGGAGGTAGCCGAAGCCCAGCAGCACGGCCAGCGCCAGTGCGGTGACGCCCAGCAGGGAGGCAAGATGGCTGCTGGAGGGCGGCCGCCGGTGCTGCGACTGGTGGATCGGGTCCGAGGGGGGCGACGGGCGAGGAACCGCCACCCGGCGCTCGGCTCGGGCGGTGGGCTGGCCAGGTCTGGAGGACGGCTGCGGCCGGCGGGGGTCCACTGGACTCCATGGGACAGGTGAGGATTGCTCGAGACTCTAGTGCGTTCACGGACAGTTACAAGAAAGCGGCACGTCAGTGCCGCGCGGTAGGTTGATCGGAGAGATTGAGGGAGGCGCGTTCATGGCCAAACAGGAGACCGGCGGCGGCCAGTCCAGGGTGACCCGCAAGGACGACAAGGTGGACGAGGGCTACGAGTCCGGCACCGCCACCGAGGACGTCAAGGAACGACACGAGAAGCTGACCGAGGACGTCGACGCGATGCTCGACGAGATCGACGACGTGCTCGAGGAGAACGCCGAGGAGTTCGTGAGGGGGTACGTGCAAAAGGGAGGCGAGTGAGGCGCCGGCGGCGCCTCACGCCGGGCCCGTGCCACGGTCGTCGGCATGGGTGTACGGCAATCACCGGACCGGTAGGGTTCGCGGCATCCGGTCGGTGAGTTCCACGCCGCACGGACATCGCTGAGGAGATCGAGTACCTGGAGTGGGGCAGCACGTGGGAGAGCGACACACCGGCCCGGGCGGCTTCCCGTCGGCGTTCACGGCTTTTGGCACCTCGTCGTTCGTGGACTTCCTGAGCAGCGCGGCGCCCGGGCTGCTGCCGGGCAACCGGGTACTGCCGGCCGGCTCGGCGGTGGACCTCGCGCCGCACGGCACCACGGTGGTGGCCGCGACGTTCGCCGGCGGCGTGGTGATGGCCGGCGACCGGCGCGCCACCATGGGCAACATGATCGCCGAGCGGGACGTGCAGAAGGTCTTCCCCGCCGACGACTACAGCATGATCGGGATTGCCGGCACGGTCGGCATCGCGATCGAGATGGTCCGACTGTTCCAGGTGGAGTTGGAGCACTACGAGAAGATCGAGGGCACGTCGCTGACCCTGGAGGGCAAGGCGAACCGGTTGTCCACCATGATCCGGGGCAACCTCGGCGCCGCCATGCAAGGGCTGGCCGTGGTGCCGCTGCTGGCCGGCTTCGACCTGGCCGCGGAGGACCCGGCCACGGCGGGCAAGATCTTCAGCTACGACATCACCGGCGGCCGGCACGAGGAGCGTGGCTACCACGGGGTCGGCTCGGGCTCCCTGTTCGCTCGGGCGGCGCTGAAGAAGCGCTGGCGGCCCGGGCTGAGCGTGGACGACGTGGTGCGGGTCACGGTCGACTCGCTCTACGACGCGGCCGACGAGGACTCCGCCACCGGTGGCCCGGACATGATCCGCAAGGTGTACCCGATGGTCATGGTCGCCACCGCCGAGGGCATCCGCCGCGTGCCGGACGAGCAGGTCGGCGCCGTCATAGACGGCGTGCTCGCCGAGCGCATGGAGAACCCGGGCGGCTGACCCGCCCACCCTGCCAAGACCCGACGTCGTACCGAGGAGCCTGAAGCGCGATGACGATGCCGTTCTACGCCTCGGCCGAGCAGATCATGCGCGACCGCTCGGAGTACGCGCGCAAGGGTATTGCGCGCGGCCGGGGAGTGGTGGTGCTGAGCTACGAGGGTGGGATCCTGTTCGTCGCGGAGAACCCGAGCAAGTCGCTGCACAAGGTCGGCGAGATCTACGACCGGATCGGGTTCGCCGCGGTCGGGCGGTACAGCGAGTACGAGAACCTGCGGGTGGCCGGCGTCCGGATCGCGGACACCCGGGGGTACCTGTACGACCGCCTGGACGTGACCGGCCGCGCCCTGGCCAACGCGTACGCCCAGGCGCTGAACGCGATCTTCACCGAGCAGCAGAAGCCGTTCGAGGTGGAGCTGTGCGTCGCCGAGGTCGGCGAGAGCGCCGAGGACGACCAGCTCTACCGGCTGACCTTCGACGGCTCGGTGGTGGACGAGCCCGGGTACGTGGTGATGGGCGGCCAGGCGGACACGATCACCTCCCAGGTCACCGGGGCGCACAGCCG
>WNGA01000634.1_pt1 | contig 53031 bp, 46 predicted proteins | sample 5400061 | NCBI WGS metagenome assembly WNGA01 (sample SAMN13153366, study PRJNA577476) | soil metagenome | isolation source: 100 cm soil or saprolite under grassland replicate 2 | place: USA:California | collected 2016-06-15
GCGAGGTCCTTCACGATCCGCTCGACGCGGGCGAGGTCGAACGGCTTGCCGAGGTAGTCGGCGGCGCCGCGCTTCATCGCCTCGACCGCGGAGCGCATCGTGTCCTCGGCGGTCATCACCACGATGAACGGCGAGTCGCTGCGCCCGCCGATCTCGCCGAGGAGCTTGAACCCGTCGTCGCCCGGGAGCCGGACGTCGAGGAGGACGAGCCCCACGCCGTCCTTGCCGCCGCCGATCGCGCGGAGCTTCAGGCGCGCCTCCTCGGCGCTGCCCGCCTCCTCGAACGGCACGCCCGCGCGCTCGCAGGTGCGCCCGAGGACGAAGCGGACCGACGGCTCGTCGTCGACGATGAGGACTTTGCGCAACGCTCCTCCTGGTGAACGGGTGTCCGATCCTGCCCCTTAAGCAAGGACGGGGCCAGCCCGCCACCCCTGCCCCCGCTAAGGCACGTCGAGGGGGAGGTAGACGTTCGCCTCGGCACCGCCGGTCGAGCGGTTCTTCACCTCGATGCGCCCGCCGTGCGCCTCGACGATGCGGCGCGAGATGGCGAGGCCGAGGCCGGTGCCGGAGGGCTTCGAGGTCGCGAACGGCGTGAAGAGCCGCGCGAGCATCGGCTCGGGGATCCCCGCGCCGTTGTCCTGGATCGAGATCCGCGCGAGCGGGCGGCTGCGGCCGCTCGCCTGCCGGAGGCGCAGCGACGCGACGCTCGTCTCGAACGTGACGACCGGGTCCTCCCGCTCGGAGAGCGCGTCGAGCGCGTTGCGGACGAGGTTCAGCACCACCTGCTTCAGCTTCAGCTCGTCGCCCATGAGGCGCGGGAGCGACGGGTCGTAGCGCTCGACGAACGTGATGCGGTCCGCGCCGGGGATCCCCCGCGCGAGCACCGCGACGTCGCCGAGCACGTCGTGCACGTCGAGGGGTTCCGTCTGGAGCGCCGCAGGGCGAGCGAGGTCGAGCAGCTCGCGGACGAGGCCGTCCACCCGCTTCGCCTCGCGCGCGATCACCTGCGCGTACTCCTTCGCGGAGCCCTCCGCCTCGCGCGCGAGGAGCTCGGCCGAGCCCTGCAGTCCCGCGAGCGGGTTCCTGATCTCGTGCGCGAGCCCCGCCGCGAGCGCCTCGAAGTCGAGGGCGCGCTCGGAGGAGCGCGGCACGCGCAGGACGAGCACCGTGCCGACGCAGGTCGCGCCGTCCACGAGCGGGTTCGCCTCGACCGAGATGGGGACACCCGGGTCGCGCGGCGAAGGGAAGTCGATCGACTGCGTCTCCTGGGAGACGAGCGCACGCTCGCAGAGGATCGCGAGCTGCGGGCCGCCCGGGAGGGCGCGGACCGGCAGCTCGATCGCCCGCTCGCGGCTGCGGCGGAAGAGCTCCTCCGCCGCCGGGTTCAGGTGCACGACGCCGCCGTCCGCGCCGACGATGACGATCGCGTCGGCGACGGAGTCGACGGCGGCACGCGCGAGCGCCGCCGGGAGCGGAGGAGCCTTGCCGGTTCGCGACAACGGCGGGGCCGCCCGTTAGAGCGCGTCCTCGCCGCGCTCGCCCGTGCGGATCCGGATGACCTCCTCGACGGGCACGACGAAGATCTTGCCGTCGCCGATGCGCCCGGTCTTCGCGGCGCGCTCGATCGCCTCGACGACGCGGCCGACGATGCCGTCGGCGACGACGACCTCGACCTTCACCTTCGGGAGGAAGTCCACCACGTACTCGGCGCCGCGGTAGAGCTCGGTGTGGCCCTTCTGACGGCCGAAGCCCTTCACCTCCGTCGCCGTGAGCCCCGCGACGCCGACCTCGGAGAGAGCCTGCTTCACCTCGTCCAGCTTGAACGGCTTGATGATGGCCTCGACCTTCTTCACGGCGCACCCCTTCGAAGAGATTGAAGTTGACGCTAAACCCCGCTCGTCGGGGCGGTCAACCACTGATGCTCGGATCCCGGGCGAGCCGTGCCCGTGTTCCGAACACTACCTGCCTCGCTGCCCGGCTCCTTCTTCAACGTCCGGGCGAGCCGGGGCCGCGGCACGTGCCGAAGCCCGGTCTCGTCCGGATCCGGAAGGGTGAATCTGCAACGGGCAGGCCACGGGTAGAATCGGCGCGTGCCCTCCGTCGGTGTCCTCGCCGCGCTCGCCGCGCTCGTCCTTCTCGGGGTCGCGCACGCCCTCTTCTGGCGCTGGAGGCTGCGCACGCCGGGGCGCGAGGACGAGCTCCTGCGCGTCGCCACCCGCGACGGCTGGCAGCTCGCCCTCGCCCGCCGCCGTCCGCGCGCCGCGGGCCGCCGCCCGCCCGTCCTGCTCGTCCATGGCATCGCGATGAACCGGCAGGCGTTCGACTTCGGCGTCGAGCGCTACTCGATCGCGGCGCACCTCGCGCGGGCCGGCTTCGACTGCTTCTCGCTCGACCTACGGGGACACGGCGACTCCCGGCGCGGCCCGACGTCGCGCTGGACGCTCGACACGTACCTCGAGGAGGACCTGCCGGCGGCGCTCGACGCGATCCGCGCGGCGACCGGCGAGGCGCAGGTGCTCTACGTCGGCCACAGCCAGGGAGCGATCCTCGGCATGGCCGCCTGCGCCCTCCACGCGCCGCGGATCCGGGCGCTCGTCGCGCTCGCCGGGCCCGCGCACTTCGACTCCCAGCCGCGCCTGCGCGCGCTCGTCCGGTTCGGCCACCTCCCGCTCGCACGCCACCTGCGGCTCCTCGCGCGCGCGGTCGCACCCTTCTCCGGGTGGTGGCACCCGGCCCCGTTCGAGATCGCGATCAACATGCGCAACGTCGAGCGGCCGATCTACCGGCGCCTGCTCGCGAACGCGATCGAGGACCTGCAGCCGGGGGTGCTCGACCAGTTCGAGGCCTGCATCCGCGACGACACGTTCCGCTCCTGCGACGGTCGCCTCGACTACCGCGCGCTCTTCCCGGCCTGCACGCAGCCGGCGCTCTTCATCGCCGCGGAGAAGGACGGGCTCGCACCCCCGGCCGTCGTCGAGGCGGCGTTCGAGCGCTGGGGCGGGCCGCGCCGCTACTGGAGCTGCGGTCGCGACTACGGACACGCCGACGTGCTCCTCGGGAGGAACGCGCCGGAGGTGGTGTTCCCGATGATCCGGGACTTCCTGCTGGAGAACTCCGAGGAAGGCTGATCGTCGTGGACGTGGTCGTGGTCGTGGACGTGAACCTCGACCTCGACCTAAACGTCGACCTCGACCTAAACGTCGAGCTCGACCGGACCTCGAAGTCGAAGTCCAAGTCGAAGTCCACGTCCAACTCCACGTCCACGTTTGTGGGTTACCATTCGACTCAGTGCGCCGCCGCTTCGCCCTCGCCGCCGCGCTGCCCGCGCTCGTGTCGCTCGCGGTCATGGCGCTCCTCGCCGACCGCCTCGCGCGCCGCGCGCTCGAGGACGAGCTCTCGGCGCGCCTCGTCGCGGCGGCGAAGACCGCGGCGGCGGCGCTGCCGGCCGACCGGGTCGTGCGGCTCGCGCCGGGGGACGAGGGGACCCGCACCTACGGCCACGTCCGCGCCCGGCTCGAGGCGGTCGCGCAGGCGACGGAGACGCGCCTCCTCGTCGTCCGGCCCGACCGGACCGCGCTCGCCGACTCCGCCGGGCGCGTCCGCATCGGCGAGCGGGTCGCCGCGCTCGAGCGCGACCGGCTCGAGATCGCGCAGGCGTCGGCGGGGCGCGCCGTGCCGAGCCAGGTGCTCTTCGAGGGGACCGACGGGCGGCTCCACAAGGCCGGCTACGCCCCGCTCCTCGAGCCGGGCGGCCGCGTCGTCGCCGTCGTCGGCGCGGACGGGACCGCGCCGTCCTTCGAGACGCTCCGCGCCTTCCGCCGGACCCTCGCCACCGTCGCGGTCGCGGGCGCGCTCCTCGGCGCGCTCGTCGCGGCGCTCGCCGCGCTCACCGTGACGCGGCCGCTCATGCGGATCACGCTCGCGGCGCGGCGCATCGCGCGCGGCGACCTCGAGACGCCGCTCTGGCGCCGCAAGCGGAAGGACGAGATCGGGACCCTGCGGGACACCCTCGAGGAGATGCGTCGCGCGCTCCACGCCCGGGGCGAGGAGCGTGAGACGCTGCTCGCCGGCATCGCCCACGAGGTTCGAAACCCCCTCGGCGCTCTCGATCTCTTCGCGGGCCTGCTCGCCGAGGAGCTCGCGGAGAGGCCGGAGGCGGCGCACGTCGCGCGGATCCGCGCCGAGCTCGCGGCGCTCTCGAAGGTCGTCGAGGAGTTCCTCGACTTCGCGCGCGCGCGGCCGCCGGTGCGCGAGCCGGTGGACCTCGCGCAGCTGCTTGGGGAGGTCGCGGACCTCGCGCAGCCGCTCGCGACGGCGCGGCAGGTCTCGATCTCGGTCGAGGGCGTGGGGGAGGCGCGGGCCGATCGCGAGCAGCTCCGGCGCGCCGCCGTGAACCTCGTGCGGAACGCCGTCGAGGCGGCGCCGGCGGCGAGCCTCGTGGAGCTCGTCGCGCGCGCGGCCGACGGCGAGGCGGCGATCGAGGTGGCGGATCGCGGCGCCGGGCTCCCGCCGGCGGCGCGCGAGAAGCTTTTCCGCCCGTTCTTCACGACGAAGCCGCGCGGCACCGGGCTCGGCCTCGCCCTCGCGAAGAAGGTGGCGGACGCGCACGGCGGCACGCTCGCCCTCGAGGACCGCGCGGGCGGCGGGACGATCGCGCGGCTCGTCGTACCTGCGGGCGACGCTGGCAGCTAGGCCGCGCCGGCGCATTCCGCCGCGCGGACGCGGCGCCGCTCGAACCCGATCAGCGCTGCGGCGGCGCCGACGAGGCAGGAGCCGCCCGCGCCGACCGCGATCCAGATCGACGGGAACACGTCGAAGGCGTGGCTCGCGACGAGCAGCGCGGCGAGCCCGATCCCCTCGACGAACGCGCCGCGCGAGAGCCAGGTGATGCCGCGGACGATCCGCCCGACCGCGAGGAACACGAGCGCCATCGTGGCGACGAGCGCGGTGCCGCCGCCGGTGTCGAGCGAGAGCCCGGCCGCGAACGCGACGACCGTCGCGACGAGGAGCATCGCCTCTCCGCGCGTGTGGGCGTCGACGTCGGTGCGGCGAACCCCCACCGCGACCGCCGCCGCCGCGAGGAGGAACGTCGGCAGCGCGGCGAGGAGCCCCTCGCTCGCGAAGCCGGTCCGGAACCGCGCCGCGTCGGCGACGCGGACGAACGAGAGCGCGTAGGCCGCGGCGTAGAAGAGGACGCGCCCCTCCGTCCGCAGCGCCCCGGCCGCGGCCGCGAGCGTGGCGCCGCGCATGACGAGCGGCGTCGCAGCGAAGGCGGCGGCGAGCGCGGTCATCGGCAAAAGGACGCCGTCCCCGATGCCCGCGGCGAGGAGGGCGAGCGCGAGCGCGAGCAGGACCGCGACCCCCGCGGCCGCTGCGAAGGGTCCGGTCCGGTCGCGCGGGCGGGCGGCGGGCGCCGCGCCCGGCTCGAGGTCGTAGCGCACCGCGAGCGCGCGGGCGGCGCCGGGGTTGACGATCCCGTCCGACTGCCAGACCGGGAGCTCCCGCCGGAGCCCCTCCACGAACTCGCGCGACCTTTCCATGACGCCTCCGCGCGGGAGGGTACCCTTCGCGCCCCGGATGCGGGATGCGGCGCGACGCCGCGCCGGATCACCAGTCGGCGGTGACGTCGCCGACGCGCAGGCGGACGAGCGCGACGTGGCCGTCCTCGTCCACGCGAAGCTCGACTCGGCCGGGCGAGGTGTTCCAGAGCCGTTCGCGCGCGGCGAGATCCTTCGTCTTCTCGACCTCGTCGAAGATCCGCCGCCGCTCCGCGGAGAGCGCCTCGGTGAGCGCCTTCGCCTTCGCCTCCGGTACGAAGAACCGGCGCGCCCCCTCGATCTCGGCGGAGTCGTAGGCGCCCCAGCGTGCGCGGATCGAGACGCGCTCCGGCGACGGAGAGGGGAGCGTCCGGGTCACCGACACGAGGCGCCACGCCGGCGCGCCGCGCGCGACGTTCAGGTACACGAGGTCGCCGGGCTGCAGCCCCGTCGGCGCCTGCCCCGGCACGGGCCGCTCGACGCGGAACGACAGCGTGACGTGGTGGCCCGTGAACGGGCTGAACGGGTCGATGGGGCCGGTCTCGAGCGTGATCGGGCGGCCGAGGAGCCGCGCGCGCACCTGGCGCGCCGGGACGAGCGTCAGGATCGCGACCTGGAGCGCGATCACTGCGACGAGCCTCGGCAGGCTAGCGCGCAAGGGAGACCTCCCCGCTCGGGCGGCTCGCGAGCCGGCGCTCGAAGGCGAGCCCCGCCACGGTGACGGCGACGCCGCAGGCGATGAAGGCGGCGCCCTTCAGCCAGAGGCGCGTCTCGATCTCGATGAAGCGTGCGACGACGAGGACCGTCGCGACGGCGATCCCCTCCCAGAACGGCGCGCGCGCGAGGGACGAGAGCCCCCGGACCATCCGGCCGAGCGCGAGGAACGCGAGCGAGAGGTTAGCGACGATCGCCGCGCCGAACGCGTCGCGCAGGGAGAGCCCCGCGAGGATCGCCGGGATGGTGAACGCGACGAGCATGGCCTCGCCGCGCGCGAGGGGGTCCACGTCGTCGCGCCGCAGCCCGCGGGCGAGGAGGAGGGCGGCGAGGATCGCGGGCGGCAGGGTCGCGCCGAGGAGCGCCGGGCTCATCCCGCCCTCGAGGCGGTGGCTGCGGGCGCCCTCGGCGAAGGAGAGCGAGAACGCGACGGCGTAGAAGGCGAGCCGCCCCGAGACGCGCGCCGCCGCGCCGAGGCGCGCCCGCTCCCCGCGCGCGACGAGCGGGCCCGCAGCGAGCGCCGCCGCGACGGAGAGGATCGGGAGGATCGAGGTGCGAAAGTCCCCGGAGGCCGCGAGCGTCGTCGCCGCGCCGAGCCCGGCCACGACGACGAGGAGCGCGGAGCGGTGCCGCCAGGCGAGCGCGAGGATCGCGAGGACGATGCCGTAGCAGGCCGCGACGCCGGCGCTCGCGTGCACGTCGGCGTAGCCAGGACCCCACAGGAACAGCGCCGAGATCGCGCCCGCCACGAGTGTCGGCAAGCTCTCGAGCGCGAGCCCCGCGCCGAGCGCCCCCACCGCGAATGCGCCGAAGATCCCGTACCACTCGCCGCTCACCTGGAAGATCTGGGCGACGAGGGCGATGTTCGCGCCGAACACGAGCGTCCCGAGCACCGCGAGGGCGTGGGCGAGGCGCGGGTGGCGGCCGAGCCGATCGAGGGTGAAGGCCGCGCCGTGCGCGGCGAGCATCGCGGCGAGCACGACCAGGAGCCGCGCGCCGCGCGACATCGCCTCCCAGTGCCACGCGACGAGCGACACGATGCCGCTGCCGACGAGCGCCGCGCCAAGCACGTAGACCGCGAGGAACGACGGCCCGCCGGCGTCCGCGCGATCGACGCCGTACCGCTTGGCGAGCGCGCGCGCGACCTCGGGCGCGACGGCCCCCTCCGCCTCCCACCGCGGCAGCTCGCGGCGGAGCCCCTCGCGGAATCCACGTGGCAGTCGGTCCACGGTCTCCTCCCCTCGCGCCGAGTGTAGCATCGGCGCGGAGGCGGCCGTGCGCGTCGCGGTTGGAGGACGCGCGTGCGAGCGCAGGTCCAGCCGGATGAGGCTGGACCGGAGCGCTCACAGATACGGCGAGAAGAGCCGGGCGACTCCGTCGCGGAGCTTCGCCGCCAACGAGCGCGCGTCCACCTCGCCGAGCATGAGCCGCCTGCCGCGCGCCATCCGCTCCTCCGCGAGCTTCTCGAGCTTCCGCGCGAGCTCCGCGTCGAAGCACTCGACCTGCAGCTCGAAGTTGAGCCGGAGGCTCCGCGGATCCCAGTTCGCGGAGCCGAGGAGCGACCACGCGCCGTCCACCACCATGAGCTTCGTGTGGTCGAAGGGCGGGGGCGTGAGCCACACGCGGCAGCCGCGCTCGAGCACCTGCCAGAGCTGGGCGGTCTGCGCCCACTGCACGATCGGCAGGTTCCCGCGCTCGGGGAGGACGACGTCCAGCTCCACGCCGCGCATCACCGCGACGTCGATCGCCGTCACGAGCCCCGCGTCGGGCAGGAAGTAGGGCGTGACGATCCGGACCCGCTCGCGCGCGGTGGCGAGCGCGCCGAGGAGGAGCCAGCGCACCGTCTCGAAGTCCTCGTCGGGCCCGTCGGCGACACCGCGGGCGAGCACGCTCCCCGCCGAGCGCGAGGACGGATAGAACCCCGGCCCCTCGAGCGTCTCGCCGGTCGTGAAGAGCCAGTCCTCGGCGAACGCCGCCTGAAGGTGCGCGACCACTGGCCCCTCGATGCGCGCGTGCAGGTCCATGAACGGCGGGCGGCCGTCGGTGGGCAGGAACTCGTCGCGGACGTTCATGCCCCCCGTGAACCCGACCCGCCCGTCGACGACGAGCACCTTGCGGTGGTTGCGGAGGTTCACGAACGGGAGCCAGCCGGGCGTGAGCCGCGGCAGGAACAGCTCCGTCGCGACGCCCGCGCGGCGCAGCCGCCGGTGCATCGGCGGCCAGCGATAGCGGACGCCCACCGCGTCGATGAGCACCCGCACCTTCACGCCGCGCTCGTGGGCGCGGGCGAACGCCTGCGCGAACGCGTCGCCCGCGCGCCCGGCGTCGAACAGATACGTACAGAACGTCACGGTGTGCTCGGCGGCGTCGATCGCGGCGAGCATGGCGGGGTAGGCGACCTCGCCCCCCGGCAAGAGCGCCACCGAGTTGCCGGCGACGAGCGGGCGGCGGACGACGCCGTCCGCGAGCGCGACGAGCGGCTCGAGGTGCGCCGCCTCGGGCGAGAGGGCGGGCGGGGGGGCGCGCTCTCCGGCCGGCCGCGCGCGCACGTCGGGGAGGCGGAGCGCCTGCGCGCGCCGCCGGATCCGGTTCACGCCGAAGACGAGGTAGGCGGCGGCGCCGATCACCGGGGCGAGCCAGATGAAGGCGATCCAGCCGAGCGCCGCCCGCACGTCGCGCTTGTGGAGCACGACGTGCCCGCTCGCGGCGAGCGCCACGGCGAGGGTCAGGGCGGCCGCGAGCGCGGTCCCGATGTCGTGCGCCACGCTTCGAAGTGAAGCATCGCAAGGCGCCGGAGTCGAGAGAACGTACCGATCAGGTCGGCGCGCTCACCGTCGCGACCCGGGGCCCCCGCTCCTCCGGCCGGACCTTCTCGAGGAGCGCCGCGAGCTCGGCGTCCGCGAGCGTCTCCTTCTCGAGGAGCGCGCGGGCGCTCTCGTCGAGGAGCGTGCGGTTGCGGGCGAGGACGGCGCGCGCGCGCCCGAACGCCGACTCGACGATCTCGCGGACCGCGACGTCGATCTCGCGGGCGGTCTCCTCCGCGTACAGCCGCCGCGCGCCGGCGACCTGCCCGAGGAAGCCGTTCGGCTCCGACTCGTACGTCACCGGTCCGAGCCGATCGCCCATGCCGTAGCGGGTCACCATGTTCCGCGCGATGTCGGTCGCCTTCGAGAGATCGTCCGCGGCGCCGGTCGAGAGGTGGCCATAGACGACGTGCTCCGCGGCGCGTCCGCCGAGCAGGACGAGCATCTTCTGCTCGAGCTCGTCGCGCGTCATGAGGTATCGGTCCTCGGTGGGCCGCTGGATCGTGTAGCCGAGCGCGCCGATGCCCCGCGGGATGATCGAGATCTTGTGGACCGGGTCGCAGCCGGGAAGCGCGGAGGCGACGATCGCGTGGCCCATCTCGTGGTGCGCGACGATCTCGCGCTCCCGCGGGTTGAGGAGCCGGTTCTTCTTCTCGAGCCCTGCGACGATCCGCTCGATGGCGACGTTGAAGTCGGCCATCGAGATCTCGTCCGCCCTGCGGCGCGTCGCGACGAGCGCCGCCTCGTTCACGAGGTTCGCGAGGTCGGCGCCGGTGAACCCCGGCGTGAGCGCGGCGACCTGCTCGAGCTTCACGCCCTCCGCGAGCTTCACGGAGCGCGAGTGGACGGCGAGGATGGCCACGCGCCCGGTCCGGTCGGGGCGGTCGACGAGCACCTGCCGGTCGAAGCGGCCGGCGCGCAGGAGCGCCGGGTCGAGCACCTCCGGCCGGTTCGTCGCGGCGAGGAGCACGATGCCGGCGGAGGCGTCGAACCCGTCGAGCTCGACGAGCAGCTGGTTCAGGGTCTGCTCCTTCTCGTCATGGCCGCCGCCGAACCCCGGCATCGAGGCGCGCGCGCGGCCGAGCGCGTCGAGCTCGTCGATGAAGATGATGGCTGGCGCCTTCGCCCGGGCCTGCTCGAACAGGTCGCGCACGCGCGCCGCGCCGACGCCGACGAACATCTCTACGAACTCCGAGCCGGAGATCGAGAAGAACGGGACGCTCGCCTCGCCCGCCACCGCCTTCGCGAGGAGCGTCTTGCCGGTTCCGGGCGGGCCGACGAGGAGCACGCCCTTAGGCATCCGGGCGCCGAGGCGGCCGTAGCCCTTCGGGTCCTTGAGGAACGCGACGATCTCCTTGAGCTCGTCCTTCGACTCCTCTACCCCCGCGACGTCGGCGAAGGTCACCTTGGTGTCGGTCTCGACGTAGACCTTCGCCTTCGACTTGCCGATCGCCATGAGGCCGCCGCCCGGCCCGCCGAGCTGCTTCGCCATGCGCCGGCCGAGGAAGACCCAGATCCCGAAGAAGAGCGCGATCGGGACCACCCAGGAGAGGATGAGCGGGACGAGGGTGTTCTCGAACCGGCCCGCGTACTCGACGCCGTGCTCGTCGAGCTCCTTCGCGAGGTCCTGCTCGACGCGCGAGGTGACGAACCGCTTCTTGCCCCCGACCGGCGCCTTGTACTCGCCCTGGATCTGGTCGGCCGAGACGACGACCGTCGCGACCTGGTCCTCGCGGACGAGCTTCTGGAACTGGCTGTAGGGGATCGTCGCGACCGCCTGCGCGCGGATCCACCAGTCCTGCAGCGCGAGCACCCCGAGCACGGCGATGAGCACGTAGGCGAGGTTGAAGCCTGTCTTTTTCACGTTCGGGTTCATCGGGGGTCTTGGGGTCACCTGCTCTACGTAACCACCGCCCGCCGCCGCACAAATGCGAAATGCCGCAGGGAAAAATTCGGAAACATGGCGCGCGCGAGGCCCGGATGGTGCGGCCAGATCCGGTTACACTCCGCTCCGATGGCCCGAATCCTCGTCGCCGACGATCACGACGCCGTCCGGGAGGGGATGGTCCTCTCGCTCACCCGGCTCGGCCACGAGGTGCAGGGCGTGAAGGGGGGCGGGGAGGCGATCGCCGCCTACCGCAAGCGGCCGGCCGACGTGGTCGTGACGGACCTGCGGATGGTCCCGGTCGACGGGATCGAGGTCGTGCGACGGCTGCGCGAGGCGGATCCCGAGGCGACGGTGCTGGTCGTGTCCGCCCACGGCACCATCGCCGTCGCGGTGGACGCGATGCGCGGGGGGGCGATCGACTTCATCGAGAAGCCGTTCTCGCCCGAGGTGCTCCGCGCGCGCGTCGAGAAGGCGATCGAGATCGCGCGCGAGCGGCGGGGCGCCCGGACGGCGCGCGCCCGCGCCGAGGCGCTCGAGGAGGACCTCGGGCGCGAGCACGATCCGCACGGCCTCGTCTTCCGCTCCGACCCGATGCGCCGCGTCCTCGAGCAGCTCCGCAAGGTCGCGCCGACCGACGCGACCGTGCTCGTGCTCGGGGAGTCCGGCACCGGCAAGGAGCTCGTCGCGCGCGCGATCCACGAAGGCTCGCTGCGGCGCGAGCGCCCGTTCGTGTCGGTCTCCTGCGCGGCGATCCCCGAGGGGCTCCTCGAGTCCGAGCTGTTCGGGCACGAGAGGGGCGCGTTCACGGGGGCGGTCCGGCGCAAGCTCGGCCGCTTCGAGCTCGCGCACGAGGGGACGCTCTTCCTCGACGAGGTCGGCGAGCTGCCTCCCTTCGTCCAGGTGAAGCTCCTGCGCGTCCTGCAGGAGCGGCGCTTCGAGCGGGTCGGCGGGGAGGAGACGGTCGAGGTGGACGTGCGGCTCGTCTCGGCGACGAACCGCGACCTCGCCGCGATGGCCCGGGACGGGCGGTTCCGGGAGGACCTGTACTACCGGCTCGACGTCGTGCCGATCCACCTGCCGCCCTTGCGCGACCGGCCCGGTGACGTGGAGGAGCTCGCCCGCCACTTCCTCGCCCGCTCGGCGCCGCGGCTCGGGCGCGCGGTGAAGGGGTTCGCGCCCGAGGCGCTCGAGCTCCTGCGGCGGCACCGCTGGCCCGGGAACGTGCGCGAGCTCGAGAACGTCGTCGAGCAGGCGCTCGTGTTCGCCGAGGGGGAGCTCGTGACGCCCGCCGAGCTTCCGGCGGGGCTCCGGCACGCGCCGCCGGCGCAGGGCCTCCCGGTCCCGACGGGCGACCGGAGCCTCACCGACATCCTCGAGGACCTCGAGCGCCAGCTCATCCTCGCCGCGTACGAGAAGGCGAAGGGCGTGAAGGCGGAGACGGCGCGGCTCCTCGGCATCAAGCCGTCCGCGCTCTACTACAAGCTCGAGAAGTACGGGATCGTGAAGGCCGGCGAGAAGCCGGAGGAGCCGTGATCGCGCTCGCGCTCGTCGCGCTCGCCGCGGCGGCGCCCGACCCCATTCACGGCGGGTGGAGGGACGCCGCGCCCGGCCCGGGGCCCCGGGGCGCGCTCGCGCCGCTCGCCTGTCCCGCCGGGACCGAGCGCCAGGGTGGCACCCCTCCCGACCTCTTCGAGGAGTGGTGCGAGGCGAAGGACCCGTACGGCAACGGCCGCCGAGAGGGGACGGCGCGTGCCTACTACGACGACGGCGGGCTCTGGAAGGAGGAGCGGTTCCACGAGGGGCTCCGCGACGGGCCGTTCGTCGAGCTCCACCGCAACGGCCGGCGCGCGCGAGAGGGCGCCTTCGCGGCGGGGCGCAAGACCGGGACCTGGCGCGTCTTCTTCGAGTCGGGCGCGCCCGAGGAGGAGTCGGAGTGGAACGAGGGCTCCGCGCACGGCCGGTTCGTCGCGTGGTGGCCGGGAGGCGCGCGGCGCACCGAGGGCCGCCACTGCGGCGGCGCCCAGTGCGGCCGCTGGCGGACGTTCGACGCGGACGGTCGCCCGCTCGGCGAGGTCGAGTACGGCGAGCAGTCGCTCCGGCCTTGAGAACGGAGCGACGGCCGGGCGATCGCTCGCGACGCACCGTGGCGTCGAATTTCCGAGGATCCCGTGCGCGAATTGCCGGTGTAGGCGCCGCCGCCGCGCGGGTAAGTGCCCGTTCCCGCGCGCTAGCCGCGGGGCACGCCCGTTGCTCCTGTCGGCGGAGCGATGCTCGCCGGACCGACCCTGCTGCTCCTCCTCGCCGCAAACGACCCCGCCGATCGGACCGATCGGAGCGCGGCGCGGGCCGAGCTCGAGCTCGAGCGCTGCGCCGAGCGGATCGAGGAGCTCAAGGGTCGCCAGGAGGCCGGGCGGGAGCTCGAGCGGCTCCTGCGACGCGCGCAGGAGCTCGCGGCCGAGCTCGAGCGGACCGCCACGGACCTGCCGGCGACCCCCGCCGCGCCCGCGCCAGAGGAGCTGCGCGAGCGGGCGGACGCGGCGCGCGACGAGGCAGATCGGCTCGCGGCGGAGATCGCGGCGGTGGACATCCGGGTCCAGGACGCACGCCGCAGCCGCGGCGAGCCCGGCGGCGCCGTGGAGCGGGCCGCGATCGGGACGACCTCCCCGGCCGGAGCCGACCGGGTCCGTGCCCTGCTCGCCGAGCGCGCGGCGCTCGCCGAGCGGCGGGCCCAGGCCGAGCGTGAGGCGGCGCGGCTCGACGCCGAGGCGCGCGCCGCGGACAAGCTCCGCTAGCTGGCCTTCGCGGGCACCCGGCGCGCCGCTTCGGTCTCGAGGTACGCGTCGAACGCCGCGGACGGGACCGGCACGGCGAGGAAGCTCGCGACGAGCGCGCCGTCCCCGAGCGCCAGCTCCTGCTCGACCCCCGGCGTGAGCGAGAGCATCCCGCGCGCGGAGATCGCCCGGTCGGGCACCCAGAGCGCGTAGTGGAGCGAGATGTAGCCGGAGGGCTCGCGGAACGCCTCGACCCGGAACGCGAGCCGCACCTCGCCCGGGTGCGCGGGATCGTGGAGCACGAGCTCCGCCGCCTTGCCCGCCGGCGCGATGAGGCGCGGTCGCGCGAGCACCTCGCCGTCCGCCGACGCGATCTGCAGCTGCACGAGCTGACCGGCGGCGCCGATCTCCCGCTCCTGGCGCACGCGCTCGATCGCGTGGTGCGTGCGGACCGCCACCTCGGCGGAGCCGGCGCCGACGAGGAAGGCGGCGGAGAGGACGAGCGCGATCGTTTGCGGAGGCAGGGTGCGCACGAGCATGCCCCTCGCGGGCTGCAACCGATGTGCCCGGGATGAATTGCGGGAATCCGAACGTTTAGCGAATTCCCGCGGCGCGTCCGGTGTGGCTTTCCCGAGGCAGCGCTCGGAATTCCGTGGCCGCATGGACGCACCCTCCCTCACGCTGGATCAAACCGCCCGTCGTGCGCCCGCGCCAGGCCGAGGGCGGCGAGCTTCTCGAGCGCGGCGAGACAGCTCCGCGCCGCGACCGGGTGGAACGCCGCCGGGACGTCCTCGTAGGCGCGCGCGGTGATCTCGTCGAGCGTTCCTCCGGGGCGGAGCGCGGCAATGACGAGCGCCTCGCGCTCGCGGCGGTGCGCGAGGTAGGCCGCGAGCCGCGCCGGCGCGTCGGGCGCGGGCGGCCCGTGGGCCGGGAACAGCGTGCGCGGGGCGAGCGCCCGCACCCGCTCGAGCTGCCGCTCGTACTCGGCCATGTCGCCCTCGGGCGGGTCGATGACGATGGTCGAGAGCGTCGAGACGAGGTCGCCGCACAGGAGCGCCCCCGAGTCCTCGTCGAGGAAGGCGAGGTGCTCGCGCGCGTGTCCCGGAGTCTCGAGGACGCGGAAGCGGCCCCCCGCGAGGTCTCCCTCGCGCAGCGGCTCGAGCTCGACGCCGGGCACCCGCCCCCGCGCGAGCCGGTGGGCGCGGACGCGGACGCGGTAGCGCTCCGCGACGGCGGCGGCGGCCCCGACGTGATCGGCGTGCAGGTGCGTGAGCCACACCTCGCGCACCGGGCGCCCCTCCGCGGCGAGCGCGTCGAGGAGCGCGAAGAGCAACTCCTGCTCGGCGCGCTCCGGCGCGCCCGGGTCGACGACCGCGACGCCGCCGTCCGCCGGGACGATCCACGCGTTCGTGTGTGTCGCGGGCGGGAGCGTCGGCGTCCGGAGCGCCGCCATGACGAAGCCGCCCTGGAACTCGATCCGGCGCGCGCGCTCGGGCGGCGCGCGGAGGAGGTCGAGCGACGGCGCACCCTCCGCGGCGATGACGCGCACGGCGTGCAGGTTCGGCGGGAAGAAGAGGAGCTCGCCCTTCTCCCAGCGCGCGAGGGCGCGCCGCGCCGCGACGAACCCGCCGCCGGAGAGCTCCCCGGGCCAGATGTCGGCCGTCTCGCCCTCCGGGAGCGGCGCGAGGAACAGGCGGGCGTCGTAGCGGAGCGGCAGGTGCTCGGGGGTGACCCAGCGGCCGGCGGGCGCGAGGAGGGCGGCGTCGAGCCCGAGACGGTGGGTGGCGAGGAACGCCTCCCAGCCGAGCGCACCGTCGAGGATCGCCTTGCGCCCCTGCGCGCGGTCCTCGGGCGCGACGCGCGCGGCGTCGCGCGCGAGGAGCACGCCCGTCTCCTCGAAGAGCTCGCGGGTCGCGCAGACGATGAGCGTCGCGTCCTCGCCCGCGGCGCCGGCGACCGGGACGCTCGCATCCTCCGGGTCGAGCCGGCCGCCGGGGAAGGCGTGGAAGCCGCCGGCGAAGCGCCGCTCGGCGCCGCGGCGGACGAGCAGCACCTCGCGCCCGTCCGGGCCGTCCCGGAAGAGGACGATCGCCGTCGCGACGACCGGCGTGGACGGCGGCGGAGCGGGAGGGAGGCCGACGTAGGCGTGGCTCACGGGGGACGAGCCTAACGCGGTCGCCGACCGCTCGCGCGCCGTCCTCGCGCGGACGTCACCGCCCCGCGACGAGCTTCCCGTCCGAGCGCGTGTCGCCCGGGAGCCGGAGCTCGGCGCGACGGTTCTGCGCCCAGGCGGCGTCGCCGGCGCCGGCGACGAGCGGGATCTCCTTGCCGAACGAGACCGTGTCGAAGTTCGCCTTCACCCCGAGATCGGCGAGGTAACGGCGGACGGCGTCCGCCCGGCGCGCGCCGAGCGCGATGTTGTACTCGGTCGTGCCGCGCTCGTCGCAGTGCCCCTCGACGAGCAGCGCGCCGGGCCGGCGGTGCGAGAGGCACTCGGCGTTGGTGCGGAGCGCCCGCATGGCCGCCTCGTCGAGCTGCGAGGAGTCGAACGCGAAGGCGACGCGCACGAGCGAGCATGCGGCGTCCCGCGGGCTGCAGCGGCCTGCGGCGCAGTGCTCCCCGTCGGCGCACTGGGCGTCGGTCTCGCACGCGCCGGGCTCCGGCGCAGCCTTCGCCGGGAGCGGCGCGGCGGCGGGCGCGACGGGCGCGGGCGTGTTGTCGACGACGCTCTCGCCGGGGTTGAGCGACTTCGGCGTGGCGGCACAGGCGGCGAGGAGGACGGCGGCGACGGCGGCAAACAAAGAGCGGGACATGGAACCTCCGGTGCGTAGGTAAAGCCGGGCCTTTCGGCCCGGCGAGGCCCGCTGCCAGACGGGCCCCTTTACCCTCCAAACGCCGCCGACCGGATCGGCGGCCACCGGACGGCCCACGAGAAAGCGGCCAAGCCCTCGGTTTCCGGGCACGAAATAGTTCGAAAGGGAGGCCCGGGGTGCGCGGCGCAGGCGCCGAGAGGGTACACTCGCCGCGATGGAACCGGGCGAGCGGACGAACGACGGCCGGGGCCTCGAGTGGCTCACGCCCGACGTGTACGAGGACCTGCGGCAGCGGGCGCGCGCGATGAGCCGCGGCGCGCCCCCGACGCTCGCCGGGACCGCGGGGCTCCACACCGCGCTCGAGCGGATCCTGCGCCGCCGGACGACCTTCCACGACCGGCGCCACTTCACCGCCTACTGCCTCTTCCTCCTGCGCCGCCTCTGGATCTCCCACGCGCGCGCGAGCGCCCGCCGCGCCCGGCGCGACGCCGCCGCGCTCCTCCCGACGTTGACCTTGCTCGCGGGGGAGCCGGTCGTCGCGGCGGGGGAGGACGCGGTCGCCGTCATCGAGCTGCTCGCGCGGTTGCGCGCCGACCGGCACGTGTCGCGCCGCCGTCGCATCGCGCGCGCCGCGGAGTACCACCTCCTCGCCGGCTTCACGCAGGCGGAGACCGCCGAGCTCCTCGGCGAGTCGAAGGCGATGGTGCAGCAGCGGATCGCCTTCTTCCTCGCGTGGGCGAGGCTCGCGCTCGCGCCGGAGCTCGCCCCCGTCGAGCGCGCCGTCGCCGCCGCGGCGGCGGACCCGCGGCTCGCGCGCGGCCCGGCGCTCGCGGAGGCGGCGCGCCGGCACTACCTCGCGGGCGAGTCGAGAGATGCGATCGCCGCCGCGCTCGAGGTGCCGCCCGCGCGCGTCGAGCAGGACCTTCGACTCTTCGCGGCGTGGGTGGCGGCGCGCGAGGCGAAGCCGGCGGAGGTCTCGCGGTGAGCTCGCTCGGCGCGGATCTCGTCGTCGAGGTGGCCCTGAAGCACGAGCCGTCCGAGCGCGCGCGCATCGTCGCCGAGCTGAGCGGCGGCGACCTCGAGCTCCAGCGGCTCGCGCTCGCCCTCCTCCAGCACTACGACCGGGCGGACGCGCCGCTCCCCTCGGGTCCGTTCCCGGTCGAGCTCGGGCCGTTCACGCTCGAGCGCGAGCTCGGCGCGGGCGCCCACGGCAAGGTCTACCTCGCGCTGCGACGTCCGCTCGACGGCTACGTCGCGGTGAAGCTCCTGCGCCCGGGGCCCGGGATGAGCGCCTTCGTCGAGCAGGTCCGCCGCGAGGCGGGGAGGGCCCGGCGCATCCCGAGCATCCACGTGGTTCCGGTGTTCGACGCCGGGCGCATCGAGGGCGGCCCCTTCTACGTGGAGATGGCGGTCTGCGCGGATCCCGACGAGGCGAGCCCGGGCTCCATCCGCATCGGCCGCTCGCTGCACGCGGAGCGCGCGGCCGTCTCCGCGCGGGAGGCGGCGCGGCTCGTCCAGGATCTCGCCCGGGCCGTTCAGGCGGCCCACCGGACCGGCGTCGTACACGGCGATCTCAAGCCCGAGAACGTGCTCGTCACGCCGGAGACGCGGCGCGTGATGCTCGCCGACTTCGGCATCGCGACCTCGCTCGCCGCGAGCGCCGTGTCCGGCTCGACGCCCATCGGCACCGTCGCCTACATGGCGCCGGAGCAGTGGCGCGATCGCCTGGCGCCGTCCGAGGCGTCCGACGTCTACGGGCTCGGCGGCACGCTCTACTTCCTCCTCTCGGGTGCGCCTCCGCACCCGGCGCGCGAGGCGGGCGAGGACCCTCCTGCGGCGGCGCTGCCGGCGTCCGTGCCGCCGCGGCTCCGCGAGATCGTGATGCGCGCGCTCGCACCCGACCCGGCGGACCGGCCGCCGTCGGCGGGCGCGTTCGCGGAGGAGCTCCGGCGCTTCCGCGCGGACGAGCCGACGTGGCACGATCGCCGGAGCGCCTCGCGCCGCCTGCTCCTCTTCGCGCGGCGCCACGTCCGGGAGCTCGCGGCGGTGGCGGCGGTCCTCGCGCTCCTGCTCCCGCTCGGGGTCGCCGGCTATCACGTCTTCACCCGTCAGCTCCGGGAGCTCGCGTATCGCGAGGAGACGCTCCGCCGCCACATCGACGATCTCGAGCGGGCGCGGCGGGAGCTCGAGCGGGACACCGCGCGGCTCGAGGGGGCGGCCGATGCGAAGCAGCGTGAGCTCGCCCGCGTCGAGGGGCGGCTGCAGCTCCTCCCGAAGATGGACCAGGCGCTCGGCGCCGCGCGCGCGCAGGCGGAGGCGGCCGACGCCGAGGCGAAGCGGCAGCACGCGGAGGCGCAGCGGCTGCTCGCGGACGAGCGGCGGGCGTCCGAGCGCGCCGCTGCGCTCGACGCGGCGCTCGGTGCCGCGCGGGACGGGCTCGCGCAGGCGACCTCGCGGGAGGCCGCCGCGGTCCGCGACGCGGGGCGCGCAGTCGGCGAGGTCGCGGAGCTCCGCGCGCGGCTCGCGAGCCTCGTCGCGGAGGCCGAGACGGCGCGGCGGGAGGCCGAGGAGCGGCGGAGCGCGCTCGAGGTCGAGCTGCGCGAGAAGGCGAGCGCCCTCGCCGCGGCGCGCGCGGTGCGCGCGACGCCCGAGGTGACCGCCGCCGCGGCGTCGGCGGGCGCCGCGGAAGGAGTCCAGAGGCCCCGCGCCGAGCGCTCCAGCGGCGCGAGCGCTGCGCGCAGGACGGCCGAGCCGGACGCGACCCGCGCGAGGAAGGCGCCGGTGCTGGTCGAGCCGGCCGAGGCGCGGAAGGCGGCGGAGACCCAGGCGCACTGAGCGGGTGGCGCAAAGTCGAGGTCGAGGTCGAGCTCGAGGTCCACGACCACGACCACGACCACATCCACGTCCACGTCGTCAGGTAGGTGTCACCAGCTCCTGCTGGATCGGCGAGAAGACCCGCGGCCCTTGCTCCGTCAGCACGACGTCGATCTCGGTCCGGACGCCCAGGTTCTCATCGGGCAGGTAGATCCCCGGCTCGATCGAGAAGGCGAGCCCGGGGACGAGCGGCCGCGTGTCGTGGGTCTCGAGGTCGTCGAGGTTCGCGCCGTCGCCGTGGACGCGGGTGTCGATCGAGTGCCCCGTCCGGTGGAGGAAGCGGTCGCCGAAGCCGGCGGCCTCGATCCGGTCGCGCACGACCCGGTCCACCTCGAAGCCCTGGAGCGTCCGTCCCTCGGCGAAGGCGCGCTCGAGCGCCGCGAGCCCGGCGTCGCGCGCGTCGGCAGCGACGCGGAAGATCCGCTCGAGGAGCGGCGGCGGCCGGTCGCCGCAGAACGCGACCCAGGTGATGTCCGCGTAGACGTCGCGGGGACCGCGCCCGCGCGCCCAGAGGTCGACGAGCACGAGGTCGCCGGGATTCACCGGCGCGGACGTCGCTGCGGACGGCGCGTAGTGTGGATCGGCGGCGTGCCCGTTCACGGCGACGATGGGCGCGTGGTCGGTCTCGAGATCGGCCTCGCGGAAGCGGTCGACGAGGAAGGCCTGGAGCTCCAGCTCCTTCGGAGTCTCGCCGCGGCGGTGCGCCGCGAACAGCCGCTCGAAGGCGGCGTCCTTCGCCGCGTCGATCGCGAGGAGGGCGCGGCGGTGGCTCTCCACCTGCGCCCGGTCGAGCCGGCAGAGGAAGCGCTGCACGAGCTCGCCGGACGAGACCACCTCGGGCCCGAGGGAGCGGACGAGCTCGAGCGTCCCCCCGTCCACGCGCGACAGGGTCGGGATCGCGCCGCCCGGGAGGTACTCCATCGCGATCCGCGCGCCCGGCCTGAGGGCGCCGAGCGCCGCCGCGAGCCCGTCCCGGAGCGAGCGCCACGACGCGTACGGGACGCGCCGGCCTGGCAGCGCGGCCGGAAACTGCGACTGCTCGATGGCGTGGACGAGGAGGGTCGGCTCTCCCTCGCGCGGCACGAGGTAGAAGAAGCGGCGGGTGAGGATGCGCCCCTCGAGGCCGAGCACCGCGACCGCGGTCGGGTTCTGGCCGCGGAAGTCGTAGAGGAGCCAGCCGTCGAGCCCCTGCTCCGAAAGCGCGGTCTGCAACGCGACGATGTCCATGCCCAGAGCGTAACCCTGCGTGTGCGAGCGCAGGGGAGCCGGATGAGGCTCCCTCCGTCTAGATCGGCACGCGGTAGCGCTGGCCCGGATCGCGCTCGCCGGGCGCGGAGATCTCGTGGAGCCGGATCGAGTTCGTGTGGCCCGCCACGCCGAGCGGCGAGCCGTGCACGAGCACGACGCGGTCGCCGAGCTTCGCGACGCCGTCATCGACGAGCCGCTCCGCCACGAGCTCCGCCATGAGGTCGGCGTTCTTCACGGGCTCCATCACCTTCGCGACGATCCCCCAGTAGAGCGCGAGGCGCCGCCGGATCGACTGGTCCGGCGAGAACGCCACGATCGGCATCGTCGGGCGGTAGCGCGCGAGCTGGCGCGCGGTCTCGCCGCGCAGCGTGAAGCAGCAGATCGCGACCGCGCCCGAGGCGGCGGCGGCGTCGCACGCCGCGGCGGCGATGACCTCGTTCGTCGGCGCGAGGCGCGCCGCCGGCGACATGGCGCCGATCCGGATCTCGTGGGGGCGCCGGGCCGCCTCGGCCTCGCGCACGATGCGGTCCATCATCTGGACGGATTGGAGCGGGTAGCGCCCGCTCGCGGTCTCGCCCGAGAGCATCACCGCGTCCGCGCCGTCCCAGATGGCGTTCGCGACGTCGGAGGCCTCGGCGCGCGTCGGCCGCGGGTGCTCGATCATCGAGTTCAGCATCTGCGTCGCGATGATGACCGGCTTCCCCGCCGCGTTCCCCTTCCGGCAGATCTCCTTCTGGAGGATGGGCACGCGCTCGGGGAGGATCTCGACGCCGAGATCGCCGCGCGCGACCATGACGCCGTCCGCCGCGGCGATGATCGCGTCGAGCCGCTCGAGCGCCTCCGGCTTCTCGATCTTCGCGATCACCGGCACGACGCGCCCCGCCCGCTCCATCTCGGAGCGGCAGATCGCGATGTCATCCGCGCTCCGCACGAACGAGAGCGCCACGTAGTCGACGCCGTGCGAGATGCCGAAGGCGAGATCGGCCCGGTCCTTGTCCGAGAGCGCCTCGGCGCGGAGCACGATGCCGGGCAGGTTGATCCCCTTGTGCTCGCCGAGCTGCCCCCCCTCGATCACCTCGGCGCGGGTCCTGACGCCGTCGGTCGAGAGGACGCGCAGCTCGATGAGGCCGTCGTCGACGAGGAGCCGGTCGCCGGGGCGGACGTCCTCGGACAAATGCGGGTAGGTCGTCGAGATGAGGTGCGCGTCACCCGGGACCTCGCCCTCGGTCGTGATCGTGATCTCCTCGCCGGGCACGAGCTGCACCCCCGCCTTCCCCGCCTTGAGCGGGCCGGTGCGGATCTTCGGACCCTGCAGGTCCTGCAGGACCGCGACCGCCTTGCCGAGGTGGCGCGAGGCGGCGCGGAGCCGGTCGAGCACCTGCGCGTGATCCTCGTGCCGGCCGTGCGAGAAGTTGAGCCGGGCGACGTCGAGCCCGTGCTCGACGAGCTTCTCGAGGACCCCGGGATCCGACGATGCGGGGCCGACGGTGGCGACGATCTTGGCGCGGCGCATGTCCCCCGTACCTAACGCTCGGCGCCGAGGTCCGTCCACAGGCTTCGCGGGGCGCCCGGCGACGGGACGGTTTGCCGAGCGCCGCGCGCCCTTGCTACCGTCCCCGCCCATGACGGACGCCGTCCTGATGCGTCGCCTCGAGAAGCTCCAGTCGATCCTCGAGGTCGCGAAGGCGCTCGCCGCGGAGCGAAAGCTCGAACGGCTGCTCGGGCTCGTCGTGGACGAGGCGGCGAAGGTGGCGGAGGCGGACCGCTGCACGATCTTCATCGCCGATCGCGAGAAGGGCGAGCTCTGGAGCAAGGTCGCGCACGGGACGAAGGAGATCCGCGTCCCGCTCGGCGCCGGGATCGCCGGCGCCGTCGCCGCGACCGGGACCGCCGTCCGGATCGACGACGCGTACGCCGATCCGCGCTTCAACCAGAACGTGGACCTCGGGACGGGCTACCGGACGCGGAACATCCTCGCCGTCCCGATGCAGAACACGAAGGGCGAGGTGGTGGGGGTGCTGCAGGCGCTGAACCGCCGCGACGGCGCGTTCACCGACGAGGACGAGGAGCTGCTCGGCGCGCTCGCCGGGCCGGCGGCGTCGGCGATCGAGAACGCCGTGCTGAATGCGGAGATCGAGCGGCTCTTCGAGGGGTTCGTGCAGGCGTCGGTCGTCGCGATCGAGCAGCGCGATCCGACCACCGCCGGCCACTCCGGGCGCGTCGCCGTCCTCACCTGCGGCCTCGCGCGCGCCGTGGAGAAGGCCCCGCCGCCCGACTGGCGCGGCGTCGCGTTCGACGGCGCGTCGCTCCAGCAGATGCGCTACGCCGCGCTCCTTCACGACTTCGGCAAGGTCGGCGTACGCGAGCACGTCCTCGTGAAGGCCGAGAAGCTTCACGCGCACGAGCTCGAGCTCGTCCGCGCCCGCTTCGACCTCGCCCGCTCCACGCTCGAGAACGCGCGGCTGCGCGCGCGTCTCGATCCCCCGGCGGGCGCGGGTCGCGCGGCCAGCGAGGCGGGGTTCGCGGAGCAGGCTCGCGAGCTCGACGCGCTCTGGGAGGTGATCGTCGGCGCGAACCGCCCGACGGTGCTCCCCGCCGACGCGCCGGCGCGGCTCGAGCAGGCCGCGGCCCGGACGTTCGTGGACCTGCGCGGAGAGGTCCGCCCGCTCCTCACGCCGTTCGAGCTGACGTGCCTCTCGATCCCGAAGGGCTCGCTCTCGGACGCCGAGCGCAAGGAGATCGAGGGGCACGTCGCCCACACCTTCCGCTTCCTCTCCGAGATCCCGTGGACCCGCACGCTGCGGCGCATCCCGGAGATCGCCCACGGGCACCACGAGAAGCTCGACGGCCGCGGCTACCCGCGCGGCGTCCCGGCGACGTCGATCGCAATTGAGACGCGGATGATGACCATCTCGGACATCTACGACGCGCTCACCGCGAGCGACCGCCCGTACAAGAAGGCGCTCCCCGCCGAGAAGGCGCTCGACATCCTGCGCGACGAGGCGAAGCGCGGCCAGATCGACGCGGCGCTGCTCGGGGTGTTCGTCGAGGCGGGGGTGTGGAAGAACACCGTGAAGGCGTGACAACGTGGACGTGGACGTGGTCGTGGACGTGGACGCGAGCGTTCGCAGCTCGGCTCGAGCGCGTCACCTTGGCTCCCGACCACGACCACGTCCACGACCACGACCACGTTTGCCATGGCGACGCGCACTTCCAGCAAGCTCCCCCCCGCCTTCTACGCCCGCGACACGCGTGCGGTCGCGCGAGACCTGCTCGGAAAGGTCCTCGTGCACGTGGACGGCGGCGTCCGGCGGGCGGCGCGCATCGTCGAGACCGAGGCCTACCATGGGCCGGAGGATCGCGCGTCGCACGCGCGCTTCGGGCGGACGCGGCGCGCCGGCGTGATGTTCGGCGCGCCCGGCGTCGCGTACGTCTACCTCATCTACGGGAGGAGCCACTGCATGAACGTCGTCACCGGGGAGGAGGGGTTCCCGGCGGCGGTGCTGCTCCGCGCTGGCGAGCCGGTCGAGGGGTGCCTCCACGCGACCCGCGGCCCCGGGAACCTGTGCCGCGCGCTCGCGATCCGGCGCGAGCACGACGACGGCCGCGAGCTCGCCGGCGACGACCTGTTCATCCTCGACGCGCCGCCGCCGCCGGAGCGGATCCTCTCCGCGCGGCGCGTGAACGTCGACTACGCCGGACCGTGGGCCGAGAAGCCGTGGCGCTACGCGCTCGCGGGGAATCCCTGGGTGAGCCGGCCGGCGCTCGTGCCCGCGCGGCGCCGCACCCGCCCCGCCGCACGGACCCGCGGGCGAGGTGCGCCGCCCCGGCGGACCCGATAGATTCTGCCGGTGCTCCACCTCGCCGGACAGGACAGCCGCGCGCTCGCCCGGCGCGCCGGCATCTCGCTCGACGATGCGCGCCGGATCGTCGGCGCGGTGATCGGGCGCAACCGCCCGCTGCGCGAGGCGCGCAACGTCCGCCGCGAGGTGTTCGATCGCGTCGAGGCGCTCGCCACGCCCGGCGATCTCTCCGAGGTGGCGCGGGTGGACGCGAAGGACGGCTTCCGTCGCTACCTCTTCGAGCTCGCCGACGGCGCGCGAGTCGAGACGGTGAGGATCCCGCTCTACGACACTCACCACGTGGTCTGCCTCTCCTCGCAGGCGGGCTGCGCCCTCGGCTGCACCTTCTGCGCGACCGGCGCGCTCGGGCTCACCCGCTCGCTCGCGTCGTGGGAGATCGTGCGGCAGCTCCAGCGGGTCCGCGCCGACAGCGTCCGGCCCGTGACCGGCGTCGTCTTCATGGGTCAGGGGGAGCCGTTCCAGAACTACGAGGCGGTGCTCGACGCCGCCTACGCGCTCTGCGATCCGTCGGGCGCCCGGATCGACGCGCGCCGCATCTCCATCTCGACCGCCGGCGTCACCCCGATGATCCGCCGCTACACCGCCGAGGGGCACAAGTTCCGGCTCTGCGTCTCGCTCAACGCGGCGCTCCCGGAGAAGCGGCGCGCGCTCATGCCGATCGAGCGCGGCTTCCCGCTCCCGGAGCTCGCCGACGCGATCCGCGAGCACGCGGCGCGGCGCGGCCGCGTGACCCTCGAGTACGTCATGATCTCGGGCGTGAACGTCGGTGACGAGGACGCCGCGGCGCTCGGCGCGCTCCTGCGCGGGATCCCGGTGCGGCTGAATCCGATCGCGGTGAACGACGCGAGCGGCCGCTTTCGCCCACCCGGGGAGGTGGAGTGGAACCGGTTCCGCGACGCGCTCGCGCGCGAGCTGCCGGGGCAGCCGGTCGTGCTTCGCTACTCGGGCGGCCAGGACGAGCACGCCGCCTGCGGCATGCTCGCGTCGCGCGTCGCCTGACGTTGGCCGCCCCCCTCACCCCGCCCTCTCCCCCCGGCGATGCGGGGGAGAGGGAGCGTCGTCCGAGAAGCGGAGCGCGGTCGACGAAAAACCTCCCTCGCCCCCGGCGATGCGGGGGAGAGGGTCGGGGTGAGGGGGCTCAGCGCTCTTCCGCCCCGAACAGCTCGAGGTGTTCGAGCAGCTCGAGCTTCTCGATCACCTCGAGGTCGCGCAGCATCGCGTCCTCTTCCGAGTGGGGGGACGCTCCCTGCGCCGTGGCGGGCGCCTCGGGATCGAAGGCCGCGTCGGGAACAGGGCCGGCGGCGAGGAGCGCGGCGAGCAGGGCGGCGATCACGGCGTCACGAAATCCACGGCGAGCACCGTCTTGTACACGGTCGCGCGCCCCGCGTAGAAGTCGCCCGGCCAGAGCACGTCGAGCTCGGCGCCGACGAGCAGCCAGCGGCGCGGCGCCCAGGTGACGTCGAGGTCCGCCTCGGTGCCGTACGTCCTGCCGCCGTACGGGCCGGCGACGTCGGCGCGCAGCCAGGCGGCGCGCGACCGGACCGACACGTTCGCCCCGGGCTCCGCGGAGAGCGAGACGCCGGGGGCGAGCACGCCACGCCCGTTCACGCCCGGCGCGGTCGCCTGCCGTGCCGCGAACGTGTCCGAGAGGCCGCCGCCGAAGAAGAGGTTCGTCGCCGTGACGAACGGCGTGATCCCGAGGAAGCCTCCGTAGCGGCCGCCCCTCCCGGGCGGCTTCGCGCCCGACAGGTAGAGGAAGGAGGCGCCGGCGGAGAGCCGCGCCGCGAGGTCCGTCTCCCAGCGCACCGAGGCGAGCCGCCCCTGGAGCGGCACGTCCTCGGCGAGGATCCCGGTCGCGCCCGGCGGTGGCGTGGGGTTCGAGACCCGGTGCAGCATCCCTTCCTGGAGCGCGAGCGTCCACCCGAGCCGCTGCCCCCGGAACGGTACGAGGCTCGCGCTCGTCCCCGCCCACGCGATCGAGGCGTCGCTCTCGAGCGGCGCCGCGAGCGCGATCGCGAGCGCCTGCGCCGCGGGCGCCTCCGCGTCCGTCCCGAACGCGCGCGCGAGCGCCCCCACGCGCGCCTCCACGAGGCTGCCGCGGAGCAGCTCCGCGAGCGAGCCGGTCCGGTCCCGCAGCGCGGCGACGAAGAGACCCGCGTGCTCGAACAGCGAGGGCAGAAAGTCCACGCGCAGCGCGGCGACGGGGGAGATCCCGGAGACTCTCGACGGGAAGTCGCGCGTCGGCTGGAAGACCGCGAGCGAGACGTCCCACGGCGGGCCGATCGCGCCGACGTCGAGCCCGAGCTCGAGGCCGGTCGCGTAGTCGTCGTGGACGAAGCCGTCGGCGATCGCGGTCCGCTTGCGCCCCGCGCGCACGGTCGCGAAGCCCGCCTTCCCGAAGGACCACGCCGCGTAAGCCTCCCGCACGAGCAGCGTCGCCTTCACCTCGTCCCGCACCGGCCGGCCGTTCGAGGTGAGCACCGGGTCGGCGAGCCGCGTCTCCTCGAGCGGGACGACCGCCGTCGCGCCGCCGCACTGCCCGCTCCCGGGGAGCGCGAGGCCGGTCGGCGACGCCGTCGGGCGGACGAGGCAGACGAGCGCGACGCGCGGGAAGCTGCGCCGCCGCACCTCGCCCGTGTCCGCCGCGAGCACCCAGCGCAGGTCGCCGCCGAGGAGCCGCCCCTCGGCGCGGAGCGACGCGAAGAGCGAGCCGTACCGCTCGCTCCCCTCCGGGACGAGGTAGCCGTCCACGTCGAACGTGCGCAGCTCGCGGTCGAACAGGACGAGCGTCCGCGGCACGTCCCGGGTGCTCGTCGTGCGCAGGTGGACGGTGGCCTGGGTCTGGACGGAGTCGTCCCCGCGCGCCACGGGGGCGCCGAGGGCGATCACCGCGGCGAGGGCGGCCGGTCGGAGGGACACGCGCAGGCGGTCCCGGGCTCAACGGCGGCGGCGCTGCCGCCACTCCTCGCGGGCCCGGTCGCGCTCGGAGGGCGACATGTCGCGCCAGCGACGGAGGTTCTCGAGGTAGCGCGCCCGCTCGCGCGGCGGGGCCTCCACGATCTGCCGGAGCGCGGCCCGCATCTGCGTGCGCCGCTCGGGCGACATCTCGCGGAAGCGCCGGAACCGCTCGAGCACCTCGCGGCGCTCGCGCACGGGCAGCCGCTCGAACGCCTCGAAGTTGTGGAGCACCTGCTCGCGCCGCTCCGGGGGCAGGGCACGAAGCCGCGCGAGCCGGTCGCGCAGCTCCGCCTGCCGCTCGGGCGGCAGGGACCGGAAGGCGCGCCAGCGCTCGCGCACCGCCTCCTGCTCCTCCGGCGAGAGCCGCTCGAACCTGTCGCGCGCGCTGTCCGAGGCGGGCTCCGCCGCTCGCGTCGCCGGCGCGAGCAGGAGCACCGCGGCGAGGAGGGCCGCCCTCACGGCCGACCTTCCCGCGGCGTGAGCTCGTCGAGCTCCGCCACCACCGCCGCGTCGTCCGCGTCCTCGACCTCGCCGACGCTCGCCACGACCTCGTAGTCGAGGAGGAGGTCGAGTCGCTCGGCCACCGCGACCTCCTCGGCGCTGCGACCGCGCTGCACGACGAGCGCGCCGCCGGCGACGGCGACCGCGACCGCCGCGGTGGCGAGCGCGAGCCGCCACCCGCGCGCGGGCAGCAGGCGCCGCAGACCCCGAGGCCGCGGCGGCTCGGCGGCGATGCGCGCCGCGAGCCGGGCGGCGAAGAAGGGCGACGGCTCGGGGGCGGGCGATCCCGCGCGGAGCGCGGCGGCGCCGGCGCCGAGCCGGGCGAGCGCCGCGCGGCAGGCGGCGCACCCGTCGACGTGGGCGCGCGCCGCCGCGAGCGCGGGCGGCGGGAGCGCGCCGTCGAGCAGCGCGACGAGCACGTCGCTTCCCGGACAGGTCATGGCAGGGCCTCCTCGTATCCGGGCGCGTAGGGCGCGAGCGCGTCCGCCGCCGCGACGGTCGCGCGGTGGACGAGCGACTTCACGGCCGAGACGCTCGTCTCGAGCACCTCGGCGATCTCCTCGTACGAGAGCCCCTCGAGCCGGCAGAGCACGAGCGCCGCCCGCTGCTTCTCCGGCAGCCGGGCGAGGAGCTCGCCGACCCTGCGCTCGAGCGCGGCTCCACGCGCCGCCTCCTCGGGGCTCGCCTCGCGCGACGGGAGCGCGTCCGGGTCGGCGGCGTCGTCCTGCTCCGCGGCGCGGCGCACGCCGTACTCACCGCGCCGCAGCTCGTTCAGGCAGTGGTTCGAGGCGATCCGGTAGAGGAATGTCTTGAACCGCGCGGTCGGCCGGTAGCGGTCCGCGACCTGGTGCACCTTCAGGAACACGTCCTGCGCGAGCTCCTCGGCCCGGGCGGGGTCGCGGACGAAGTGATGGCAGAAGGCGACCATGGCGCGCGCGTGCCTCTCGAAGAGCGCCCGGAACGCGCCATCGTCGCCCCGCTGGAATGCCAGCATCAGGGCCGCGTCGGGGTCCGGGGCCATCCTGCCCTCCAGAACACGCGTCGGGGCCGCAGGTTGCGGCCGCGCCTAGCCGATCGCGCGGACGACCACCCGCGCCGCGAAGAACACGAGCCAGGCGACGAGCGCCGAGGCCGGAATCGTGAGGATCCAGGCCCAGATGATGCGCCCGGCGATCCCCCAGCGGACCGCGCGCGTCCCGCGCGTCGCGCCGACGCCCACGATGGCGCCGGTGATGGTGTGGGTGGTCGAGACCGGGATGCCGTAGTGGGCGAGGGCGAGGATCGTGACGCCGCCGCCGGTCTCGGCGGAGAAGCCGCCGATCGGCTGGAGCTTCGTGAGCGAGTGGCCCATCGTCTTCACGATGCGCCAGCCGCCGAACAGGGTGCCGAGGCCGATCGCGGCGTGGCAGAGGAGCACCACCCAGAATGGGACCGGGAACTTCTCCGCCATGTGCGCGGCGGCGGCGCGGTCCGCCCAGACCGTCCCGTAGAGGATGACGCTGATGATTCCCATCACCTTCTGTGCGTCGTTCGTCCCGTGGCTGAAGCTGAAGATCGCCGCGGAGAGGAGCTGCAGCTTGCGGAACCAGGTGTCCACCCGGGCCGGCGTGTTCCGCCGGACGACCCATGCCATGAGGATCATCATCGACGAGCCGAGCACCATGCCGATGAGCGGGGACAGCACGATGAACGCGACGATCTTGATGATCCCGGCGGGGACGAGGCCGGCGAAGCCGAGTGACGGGATCGTCGCGCCGATCATCCCGCCGGCGAGCGCGTGGGAGGAGGAGGACGGGAGGCCCCACCACCAGGTGACCAGGTTCCAGACGATCGCGCCCATGAGCGCGGCGAAGACGACGAGGAGGACGACGGTCGTGCCCTCCGCCTTGAGGTGGGCGAAGTCCACGATCCCCTTGCCCATCGTCGCCGCGACCTTGAGCTCCGCGCCCCACAGGACGGGGGCGGCCGAGACGAAGTTGAAGAAGGCGGCCCACGCGACCGCCCAGAGCGGGGTGAGCACCCGGGTCGAGACCACCGTCGCGATCGAGTTCGCCGCGTCGTGGAAGCCGTTGATGAAGTCGAAAGCGAGGGCGACCGCGATGAGCAGGACGACCGTGGCGATGAGCATGGGCGGGGGATCAGGCGTGCTCGAGGACGACGCCCTCGATGACGTTCGCGACGTCCTCAGCCCGATCGGTCGCATCCTCGATGAGGTCGATGATCTCCTTCCACTTCATCACGGTGAGCGGGTCGTTCCCTCGCTTGAAGAGCTTCGCCATCGTACGGCGCGTGAGCGAGTCCGCCTGGTTCTCGAGGACGTTCATCTCCTTGCACGCGTCGAGGATCCGGTTCGGGTTGTTCTTCATGTCCCGCAGCCCCTTCACCGCGACCTCCATCTTCTCGACCTGCGCGACGAACACGGCGCACAGCTCGCGGGCCTCGGGGAGGACCGTGTCGACGTCGTAGAGCCCGAGCCGCTCCGAGGCGGCGTCGGCGAGATCGAGCACGTCGTCGATGCGGGACAGGAGCCGGTGGATCTCGGACCGGTCGAACGGCGTGATGAACTGCGTGTGGAGGCGCGAGAACGCCTTGTGGGTGATGTCGTCACCCCGGTGCTCGACGTCCTTGATCGCCTGGCACTTGCGCGCCACGTCGGTGAAGTCGTCGAGGAGCGCCTTCAGGAGCTTCGCCCCCTCGACCACGGTCCCGGCCTGGGCCTCGAAGTCGGAGAAAAAGTCGTCCGACCTCGGCATGAGCTTCTCGAACATCGCGTACCTCCTTGGGCGGCGCGAACATACTGGTTCCGACCGGGTAGTCAAACGCGTTCGCGGCGCCGGGGACGCGCTGCGGCGTGCGATCACGCGCGGCACGATGGGGGAGTTACCCTCGGTGCGTCGCACATTTGCGTATCTCGGGGCGCCCCGCCCGAACGAGGCGCCTCGGTCGAGGCTTGTGCGCTCGCCCGGCCGGTCCCCACCCTCGCCTGTCGAGAGCCGTCCGGGGCCTCGGCCCGAGCTCGGCAGGGAGGCATCGCTCGGCGCACCGGAGGGAGCGTCCGCTCGAATGAGGTTCGGCGCCAAGATCGGGCTCGTGCTGCTCGCGGTGGGCGTCCTTCCGGTCGCCCTCCTCGGCCTCGTGTCCTACACGGTGAGCCGGGACGAGCTCCGCCAGACGGTCGGGAGGATGCAGACCCAGGCCGCCGAGGACCTCGCCCTCTTCACCGAGCGCACCGTCACGGCGTCCGTCGAGAACCTGCGGCTCTCCGCGGCGGCGCTGCCGCTCGAGGACTCCTCCGGGTTCGCGCGCTGGGAGATCGCGAAGATGCTCGCGATCCCGTACCGCCAGCTCCCCTTCGTCTCGATCCTCGCGATCGTGGACGACCGGAAGATCCCCGTCGCCGGGCCCGCCTTCGAGCGGCGGCCGGACCGCGACCCGGCGATCTCCGGGCGCGAGCCGGTCGGCGATGACGAGCTCGAGCTCTTCTCGGCGCACATCCCGGCGCCTCCCCCCGCGGTGGGGGCGTCGACGATCAGCGAGCCGTACCGCGCCGCGCGCGGCCCGCTCCGGATCGCGATCGTCCACAGGCTCGCGCGCGATCGCTCGATCGTCGCCGAGGTCGTGCTGCGCGACGTCGAGGCGCGGCTCGCGGAGCTCTCCGCCGGCGGCGTCGCGTGGCTCGTCGACGCGAGCGGCGCGCCGCTCGCGCACGGCGGCGGGCCCGGCGCGCAGGTGACGGAGGACGAGCGGCGCCTCGCCGAGGACGGAGGCGCGCGCGGCACGTCCGCGGCGCGGGTCGTGCGGCGTGCCGACGGCGAACCGTGGCTCGCGGCGTTCGCGCCGGTCCGCCGCTACGGCTGGGGCGCGGTCGTCGCGCAGCCCGCCGCGGTCGCGCTCCACGGGGCGGAGCGGCTTCGCCTGTACACCTTCGCCTGGGCGGGGGCGGGGCTCTGCCTCGCCGCCGCGCTCGGGACGCTCCTCGCGCGCCGCGTGACGCTCCCGGTCCAGCGGCTCTCTCGCGCCGCCGGCGCGATCGCGGCGGGCGAGTGGGGCGCCGAGGTGGACGCGAGCGGCAACGACGAGATCGCCGACCTCGGCCGCTCCTTCTCGGGCATGACCCGCGAGCTGCGGCGGCGCGACGAGGAGATCCGCGCGTTCAACGAGGAGCTCCAGAAGAGGGTCGAAGAGCGGACCGCCGAGCTGAAGAGCGCGCAGGATCAGATCCTCCGCACGCGCCGGCTCGCGGCGCTCGGCTCGCTCGGCGCGGGGCTCGCGCACGAGCTCAACAACCCGATGACCGCGGTGACCGGCTACCTCACGATCCTGCGAAAGCACGCCGCCCCCGGCACGCCGCAGGCCGAGATGCTCTCGCGCGCGCAGGAGCAGGCCGGGCGCGTCTCGCGCGTGGTCGAGGACCTGCGCAGCTTCGCGGACCAGGAGCGACAGGTCCCGGGGCAGCGCTTCTCGCTCCCGCACACGGTCGACGCAGCGCTCTCGCTCTACGAGGACCGGCTCCGCGCGTCGGGCATCACCCTCACCCGCGAGGTGCAGGACCCGCTCCCGGAGGCGCAGGGCGACCCCGTCCAGATCCAGCAGGTGGTCGCGCACCTCGTCGAGAACGCGATCAACGCCATGGCGGCGGGAGGCCGGCTCGACGTGCAGCTCGGGACCGTGGACGGCGACGCCCTGCGGCTGCGCATCGCCGACACCGGCCGCGGGATTCCCGCGCCGCTCCGCGAGCGGATCTTCGACCCGTTCTTCACTACGAAGGAGCACGCCGGCCAGGTCGGGCTCGGGCTCTCGGTCTCGCACAGCATCGTGGAGGCGCACCACGGCCGGATCGTAGTGGAGAGCGAGGAGGGGCTCGGGGCCGCCTTCACCGTGCTCCTCCCGGCCGCCGCCGCGGCCCACCTCGCCTGACGGGGGTTCCATGCACGACGCCTCGGACGACACGCTCTCGCGCATCGGCGCCCTCGACGCGGACCTCGTCGCGCCGAGCCTGCTGCACGAGCTGAGGCAGCCGCTCATGGGGGCGGACGCGTCGGCGCGGCTCCTCGAGCGGGCCTTCGGGGCGGCGCTCGCGCGCGACGGCGAGTGGCTCGTCCTGCGCTCGCAGCTCGAGCGCCTCGGGGAGATCCTGCTCGAGTACGAGGGGCTGCTCCGCGCGGCGGACGAGGCGCCGGCGCGCTACGTCGTCGGCGCGGTCGTGTCGCGCGCGGTCGCGCTCCTCGCGCACCGCATCCGCCCGCTCGCGCGCCGCTTCGGGTTCGTGCGCGAGGTGGAAGAGCGCGAGGGGTTCGGCGACCCCGCCGCGCTCGTGCACGCGGCGACGAACGTGCTCGCGAACGCGCTCGACGCGCTCGAGGGCGTCCCTGGCGAGCCGCGCGTGCACGTGCGGGTCCTCGCGGCGCGACGCGGTGGCGTCGAGGTCCGCATCTCCGACGAGGGGGTCGGCATCGCGCCGGAGCACCGCGCCCACCTGTTCGAGCCGCGCTTCACGACGAAGGCGCCGGGCCGCGGCACCGGACTCGGGCTCCACCTGTCTCGCCGGCTCATGGCGCGCCACGGTGGCGAGGTCTTCCTCGTCCCCGAGCGCGACCCGGCTCGGCTCGCCTGGGCGGTGACCGAGTTCTGCATCGCGGTCCCGGCCCCGGCCTCGGGAGGCGTGCGGTGATGCCGCTGCGCCTACTCGCCGCGGTCGCCGTGTCGGCCGTGGTCGCCGCGATCAGCGCGGGCATCGTCGCGCCGCGCGTCCGGGCGTCCGCAGAACCGCCCGCGCCGGCGCCGGCGTCGCGCGCACCGGCGCCGGGCGAGCCGCTCCCGCCATCTCCCTTCGCGCCCGATGCGCGCCCGAGCGTCCCGGCGGGCATCCTCGCCCGCGCGGCCGACGCGCGCGCGCTCGAGCGCGGTCCCTCCTGTCCGCCTCCACCCTCTTCCCCGAGCGCGACCCCGGCGTGCGGGGCCGAGGAGCGCGAGGCGATCGAGATCGAGTGGCATGTCGCGCCCGAGCCCTAGCGTCGCGCACGCCGCGGCCCTCCTCACGGTCGCCGCGCTGCTCGCGGCCGGCGCCGCGGACGCGCAGGACCCCCCGCCCGCGGCCGGCGGCGCGCTCCGCGTCACCGCGCAGCCGCCGCGCCTCGTGCTCGGCCGAGACCAGGGCACGGACCTCCACGTCGCCGCGCCTCCGGACGTCGAGGAGATCTCGGTCACCGCGAGCGCCGGGCGCGTCGACGCGGTCCGCCGGCTCCCTGGCGGCGGCTTCGCGGCGCGCTACCACGCGCCCTCGGACCACGTCCCCCGCGTCGCGATCGTCTCGGCGGTCGCACACGGCGCGCGCGCGATCGAGGACGGCTGGCTCGCCATCCCGATGTCCGGCGAGGGCGACGCGCGGGTCCGCGGCGCGCCCGGAACGGAGGTGACGCTCCGGATCGGCGACCGCACCTTCGGCCCGCGGCGCGCCGGTGAGGACGGGGTCGCGGTCATCCCCATCGTCGTCCCGCCGGGCGTGCGCGAGGGACACCAGGGCTTCCGGCCGATCGACCTGCGCGTCCCGGAGACGCCGCTCCTGCACGCGGTCGCCGACCGCGCCGCCGTCCGGGCCGACCGCGAGGAGAAGGTGCGCGTCGTCGCCTACGTCGTCGCGCCGCACGGCGCCGCGCGCCGCGGCGACGCGCCGGTCTTCGAGCCGTCGCGCGGCACCGTCAGCGTCGTCGAGCGCGAGGCGGGGGCGTACCAGGCGAGCTGGACCCTGCCGCCCGGCCCCGCGGGAGACGAGCGGCTCACGATCCGGCTCCCCGCCGCCCCCGCGTCGCGCGCCGTCCTCCGCGTCGAGGCGGCCGCCGGCCCGCCCGCGGTCGTCGCGGTCTCGTTCGACCGCGAGGCGATCGACGCGGGCGGCGAGCCCGCGAGCGTCACCGCCCGCGCGCTCGACGCGGCGGGAAACCCGGTCCCGGCGGCGCTCGCGCTCGAGGCGCGCGGCGGCGACCTCACGGACGTCCGCGAGCGCCGCCCCGGCGAGCTCGTCGCGCGGCTCGCGGCCGGCACGACGCTCCGCGGCCAGGAGGCGCTCGTCACCGCCACCGCGCCAGCCCTCGGGATCGCCGGCGCCCGCGCGCTGCGGCTCCGCCCCGGAGCGCCGGCCGCCTTGCGGCTCGCGCCGCCCGCGGTCCTTCGCGGGGACGGCGTGCGCGAGGCGGTGCTCCGCGTCTCGATCGCGGATCGCTACGGGAACGGGGTCTCGACGGCGCCGATCGTCACGGCGGAGCGGGGGCGCGTCGTCGCCGTCGCCGAGCGCACGCCCGGGGAGTTCGAGGTGCGCTACGTCGCCCCGGCGGTCACGAGGCCGCTCGACGAGTCGGTCGCGGCGCGCGCCGGCGACGCCCGCGCGACCGCCGCGTCGCTCATCGCGCCGTCGGGGCCCGCCCTCCTCGTCGAGGGGCGCGCCGGCGTAGCGGTCGATCTAGCCGGCCGCTTCTCCGGCCCCACGGCCGGCATCGCGGCGGAGAGACCCGCCGATCTCGCCTTCGCGATCCGCCGCGGGACGGAGGTGGCGTGGCGCCTCGACGCGGGCGCGTCCGGCGGCGGCGACGGCGCGGCGCTCGCGACCGTGCTCGCGGGGGTGTCGGCGCGGCGCGACCTCCAGGGCGGGACGACCGGGTCGCTCTCGGCGACCGCGGGCGCGGTCCTCGCCGCACGCGGCGCGGCCCCGGCGGCGCGCCTCGCGGTCTCGGTCGGGCTGCGACGGACCTTCGGCGTTCCATTCCTCGAGGCGTCGCTCCTCGCCGCGGGCCAGGGGGCCCCCGGCGCGTTCGCGGCGTTCGGTCTCTCGGCGGGCGTCACGCTGGGAGTGGAGGCGCACCATGGCCACGATCCTGATCGTCGATGACGAGCCCGTGATCCTCGACGTGTTCCGGCGCTTCCTCGAGGCCGACGGCCGCACGCTCGTGCTCGCCGGCTCCGCGCGTGAGGCGATCGCGCGCGCCGAGGAGCCGGGCGAGCTCGACGTCGCGCTCGTCGACAAGAACCTCGGCGACGGCTCCGGTCTCGACGTCGCCCGCGCGCTCCGCCGGGCGAAGCCGGACGTCGAGGTGATCCTCGTGACCGGCTACGCCTCGCTCGACACCGCCATCCAGGCGATGCAGATCGGCGCCTTCGACTACGTGACGAAGCCGATCTCCGATTACGAGGCGCTGAACCTCAAGGTCGAGAACGCGGCGGAGAAGGTCCGGATGAAGCGGCGCCAGCGCGAGCTCGTCGCGCAGCTCGTCGAGAGCGAGGCGGTCCACCGCGGCGTGTTCGAGACCTCGAGCGACGCGATGCTGCTCGTCGACGCCGCGACGAACCGGCTCGAGGACGCGAACCCGGCCGCCGAGCGGCTCTACGGGCGCGCGCGCGACGCGCTGCGGGAGCTCCGGCTCGAGGACCTCGCCGACCCGGAGGCGGGCCCGCCCCTGCCGAGCGCGGGCACGCGGGCGCTCCCCGGGCGGCACCGCCGCGCGGACGACACGCTGTTCCCGGTCGAGGTGTCCGTCGGCGCGCTGCTCCTGCGCGGGCGGCAGCTCCGGGTCTTGTCGGTGCGCGACGTCTCGGAGCGCGAGTCCGCGGAGACCGCCCGCCGCGAGCTCGAGCAGAACCTCCGCCAGGCGCAGAAGATGGAGGCCGTCGGGCGGCTCGCCGGCGGGATCGCGCACGACTTCTCGAACCTGCTCGCCGTGATCCTGGGCTGGTCGGACATGCTCGTGCGCGATCTCCCCGCGGGAGACGTGCGGCTGCGCGAGTCGGCGGATGGCATCATCGAGGCGGCGCACCGCGCGGTGGGCGTGACGCGCCAGCTCCTCACCCTCTCGCGCAAGAAGCTGCTGCGCCCGGAGGTGCTCGTCCTGAACAAGGTGGTGCAGGATCTCGGGCGGCTCCTCTCGCGCGCGATCGGCGAGCGCATCGAGCTCACGACGTCGTTGCAGGAGGGGCTCTGGCCGGTGGTGGCCGACGCCGACCAGCTCGCCCAGGTGCTCCTCAACCTCGCCGTGAACGGGCGCGACGCCATGCCGGACGGCGGTCCGCTCGCGATCACGACCGCCAACGTCGAGCTCGCCGCGGCCGCCGCCGACGTCGGCTTGCCGGCGGGACGGTACGTGACGCTCTGCGTGAAGGACGGCGGGGTCGGCATCGCCGAGGACGTGCGCGCGCGGCTGTTCGAGCCCTTCTTCACGACGAAGGAGACCGGCACCGGGCTCGGGCTCGCGACGGTCTACGGGATCGTCCGCCAGGCGGGCGGCGCGATCCGGGTCGAGTCGCGCCCCGGCGCGGGCGCGACGTTCACGGTCTACGTCCCCGCGGCAGACGACCGGACCGCGCGCGTCGCGATCCCGGTCGCCGCGTCGGCGCCGCGCGGGCTCGGCGAGACGGTCGTGCTCGCCGAGGACGAGGACGCGCTGCGCGTCCTCCTCGGGCGCGTGCTCGCCGGCTCCGGCTATCACGTCATCGCCGGCCGGAACGGCGCGGAGGCGCTCGAGGCGGTCCGCGCCCGCGGCGGCCGCGTGGACGTGCTCCTCACCGACGTCGTGATGCCGCGCATGAACGGCGCCGAGCTCGCCGAGACCCTCGCCGGCGAGCAGCCGGGTGTGAAGGTGCTCTTCATGACGGGCCACACCGACGACGCGGCGCTCCTCGGCCGCTTCGCCGCCGGGGCCGTCGAGATCATCCAGAAGCCGTTCACGAACGAGGCGCTGCTCGGCCATCTCCGCCGGCTGCTCGGCCCCGCACGCGCCGTGGCATAGGGCGGGGGGACACTCGGGCTTCGGCGCCCCTGCGCTCGCCACTCAGAGCCCGGCGGGCTCGCCGTCCGGCGTCACGCCGCGGCGGGTCGTGCGCTCCCGCCACGTCCGCCCGAGCGGCCTGTGGACGGGCTTGCGCGCGGGCGCACGCATCTTCGCGAGCTCGCGCCGCACGAGCCGCTTCAGCCGCTCCGTCGCGCCGAGGAGCGCCTTGTGCACGTCGTCCTCGATCGCCTCGACGTGCAGCGTCCGCGCGTTCGGCATGCGGAACGAGAGCCGGCACTCCTGGTCCACGCCGCCGCGCATCGGTCGGGCATCGCCGAGGTGCACGGCCAGCTCGGCGGCGGGATCGTCGAAGAGACGGGCGAGCGGACGGGTGACGTGCTTGTCGAGGAAGGCCGGGAGATCGGCGGGCAGGGCGAGATGGTGGGCGTGGATCGAGAGCCTCATGCGATACACGATGCGCACGGCGGAGCGCTCACCGGAGCGACACGAGCGTCGCGCCCCACCCGCCGCCGTCCTCCGCCGCGGGCCGGAACGAGAGGACGAGCGGATGGCGCGCGAGGATCGCCTCGACCGTCCGCCGCAGCGCGCCCGTCCCCTTGCCGTGCACGATCCGGAGCTCGCGGAGCCCAGCCGCCCTCGAGGCCTCGAGCCACTCCGGCACGAGGTCCCGGACGACCGCGGCCGCGAACGCGTGCAGGTCCAGCGTGCCGTCGAGCGGGAGCGGGACCGCGTCGCCGAAGGGCGAGCCGCCCTCCGGCGGGTCCTCTGCGCTGTTCCGGGCCACCGCGCCGATGATACCGTCCGGCCGCCGCGGCCGCCGGACCGCGCCCCCTCCGCATGCGCTGCGTCGCCGCCCTGCTCGTCGCCCTTCCGCTCGCCGCGTCCGCGGCCGAGCCCCGGCCGCTCAGGCACGATCTGCGCGTCGACGCCGCGGTCACCGGAGCCGCCATCGCGGCGTGGGTCGGCTCGGAGCTCGCGAAGCCGCTCCTCGCGCCCACGCGCTGCCGCGTGTGCGAGCCGAACGCGCTCGACGCATCGGCGCGCGACGCTCTCGTCTGGAGGAGGGTGAACCCCGCGCGCCACGCCTCCGACGCCCTCGCCTTCGTCCTCCTCCCGACGGGCGTCGCCGCGCACCAGCTGCTCGCCGCGCGCGCCGGCGGCGACGCGGGCGAGGGCGTCGTGGACGTCCTCATCGTGGCGGAGGCGGTCGCGCTCGCCGCCGATCTCGACCAGGTGGTGAAGTACGCCGTCGGACGCGAGCGTCCGTTCGTCCACTTCGGCCACGACGCGGCGCGGCCCCACGACTCCGACGACGACCTCTCCTTCTACTCGGGCCACGCGACGATCGCGTTCTCGCTCGCCGCCGCCGCGGGGACCGTCTCGGACCTGCGCGGCTACCGCGGCACGCCGTGGGTGTGGGCGGTCGGGCTCGGCGCCGCCTCGGTGGTCGGGTACCTGCGCATCGCGGCGGACAGGCACTACCTCACGGACGTCCTCACCGGCGCCGCGACCGGGGCCGCGATGGGGATCGCCGTGCCGCGCCTCCTCCACGGCCGCGAGCGCCCTTCGGGTCGCGCCGCGCAGGCTACGGTCGTCCCGATCCCGTTCGGGATCGCGGTCGTGTTCTAGCTCACGGCGAGGTGCCGCGCGACGATCGCGCGGAGCACCTCGAGCTCGAACGGCTTCTCGAGGCACTCGACGCGCTCGCGGTCGAGGAACTCGCGCGCGGCGGCGGTGAACGCGCCGCCCGTGAGGAACACCATCCGGCGCGCGTGCGACGGATCGCGGCCGGAGAGCTCGTGGAACAGGTCCATCCCGCTCATGCCCGGCATGAGCAGGTCGGACAGGATCACGTCGTAGCGCTCGCCCGCCGAGAGCCGGTCGAGCGCGGCCCGCGCGGACTCGACGACCGTGACGTCGTGATCGCCGAGCGTACGGCGAAGCACCGTCCCGACGAGCGGCTCGTCGTCCACGACGAGGACCCGCGCGCGGCCGGGCTCGGGCGGGCGGGTGCGAGGCTCCGCGATCTCGACGGGCCGGTCCGCCGGCGCGAGCAGCACCCGGAAGGTCGAGCCGCGGCCGACGGCGCTCTCGACCTGGATCTCCCCGCCGATCGCGGCCACCACGGCGTGGCAGATCGACAGGCCGAGGCCCGTGCCGACGCCCGGCGCCTTCGTCGTGAAGAAGGGGTCGAAGATCCGCGGGAGGTGCTCGGGCGCGATCCCGGCGCCGGTGTCGCGGATCACCACCGAGATCCGGCCGTCGGGGAGCGTCCGGGTCGCGATCCCGAGCTCGTGGTCGTCCGGGCGCCCCTCGGGGATCGCCTGCGCCGCGTTGAGGAGGAGGTTCAGGAACAGGTGCGAGAGCCGGGCCTCGTCGCCGAGCACCGGCGCCACCGCCTCGAGGTCTCGGGCGAGCCGCGCGCGCCGGCTGATCTCGCTCCAGGCGACGTTCACGCACGAGTCGAGCACCGGCCGGAGGTCCACCGGCACGCGCCGCTCGTCGTCGCCACGCGCGAAGGTCTTGAGGTCGCGGACCACCGTGCGCATCCGCTCCGCGCCGCTGCGCGCCTCTCGCATCGCCTCGTGCAGCTGGACGGCGAGGTCGGCGTCGTCGGGCGTCGGCGCCGCGCCCGAGAGGATCTCGACGACCCGCGTCGTGCGCTCGGCGAGAAACGAGAGGTTCGCGCTGACGTAGGCGAGCGGGTTGTTGAGCTCGTGCGCGATACCCGCGGCGAGCGCGCTCGCCGACGAGAGCCGATCGGAGAGCGCGCGGTGCGCGATGGCGCGCTCGACCGCGGCGCAGCCCTCCGAGGTCGACCCGAGCGTGGCGATCGTCGCCGCGTCGGCCGTCGGCAAGCCGAGCGCGACGCGGAGCCGCTCCTCACACGCGACCGGCCCACAGGGGATGCAGGCGGACGCGGCCGCCTCGCACGCTTCGGCACCGGTCGGCCGCGGAGGAGTGGGCGGGTTCACGCGCGCGTGGCCCGTGCATGAATCGTTCGAGCCCGCCCCTGCAGCGACTTCCGCCATGCCGCTGGAATCAGGCGCGAACTCGCTGGGCGCCGGCACCACGCGAAGGGGCGTGCTTCACCCCGGGTGATTGAGGACCCTGCGCGGCGCGGCGACCGCCTCGAAGAGCTCGAGGACGCGCTCGGGCGGGCGGGCGACCACGGCGCGTCCGCCGGCGACGACGATCGGCCGCTCGAGGATGCGCGGGTGCTGGGCGAGCGCGCCGAGCAGCTCGTCGTGTGGCGTCCGGTCGGAGAGCCGCAGCGCCTGGTACTCGTCGGCGTCGCGCCGCGCGACGGCGTGCGCGGGGACGCCGAGCCTCGCGACGAGCGCGGCGAGCTCCTCGGGGGTCGGCGGCTCCTCGAGGAAGCGCCGGAGGACGGGCTCGACCCCGCGCTCCCTGAGGAGCTCGAGGGTGCGCTTGCTCGCGGAGCAGCGCGCATCGAACCAGAGGACCCACTCGCCGGCCATCGCGTCCCGGAATATACCGGGGTGCCTGGACCTCGCGCACCACCTCGACCGACTTGCCGCGCTGCTCGACGCCGAGCGACAGGAGGAGCGCCTCCGGCTCGAGGAGGCGCGGGGGCGCCTGACCCTCGCCGAGCGCGAGGCGCGGGGGCTCGCCGTCGCGGACGTCGAGGTCGTCGAGGAGGGCGTGCTTGCGGGGCGTGTCCTCGTCACCTACGGGAGGCCAGGAAAGCCGCTCGGCGCGGGGCGCATCGGCGCCGGCAGCCTCGTCTCGGTGACCCTCCGGCGCGAGGCCCGCCCCGATGTCCCGAGCGGGGTCGTCGCGCGCCGCACGCGCGTCTCGGTCGCGGTCGCGTTCGACGAGCCGCCGCCGGACTGGGCGACGGAGGGTCGCGTCGTCCTCGAGCTCGAGCCTTCGCCCGTGACCTGGGAACGGCTCGCGGGCGGGATCGCGCGGCTGCGCGACGACAAGGCCGGGCGGCGCTGGCACGGCGTGCTCGTCGGCGAGGCGCCGCGCTTCCTCCGCGCGCCACGCGGCCCCGCGCTCCCCCACGTGCTCAACGCCGAGCAGGGCGCGGCGCTCGACCTCGCGGACCGGGCCGAGGACCTCGCCCTCGTGCACGGCCCGCCCGGCACCGGGAAGACCACCGTCCTCGTCGAGGTGGTCCGGCGCGCCGTCGCGCGGGGCGAGAAGGTGCTCGCCGCCGCGCCCTCGAACCTCGCCGTGGACAACCTCGTCGAGCGGCTCGCCGCGGCCGGTCTCGCGTGCGTCCGGCTCGGCCACCCCGCGCGCGTCCTCCCCTCCGTCCTCGCCCACACGCTCGAGGCGCGCACGGAGGACCACGAGTCGGCGCGGATCGCGCGCGGGCTCGTCGAGGAGGCATTCGCGCTCCGGCGATCGGCCGCGAAGCGGCGGCAGAAGCGCGGCCCCGGGCGCTTCAGCACCTCCCGCGAGCAGTGGCGCGACGCGCGCGCGCTCCTCGCCGAGGCCCGCGCGCTCGAGGCGCGCGCCGAGGGAGAGGTTCTGGACCGCGCCGACGTCGTGCTCGCGACGCTCACCTCCCTCGATGCCGCGCCGCTCGCCGGGCGCCGCTTCACGCTCGCGGTCGTGGACGAGGCCACGCAGGCGGTCGAGCCCGCCCTCTACCTCGCGCTCCTGCGCGCGGATCGTGCCGTGCTCGCGGGCGATCACCTGCAGCTCCCGCCGACGGTGCTCTCGGCGGCGGCGCAGGCGGGTGGACTCGGCGTGTCGCTCTTCGAGCGGCTCGTGCCGCTCCTCGGCCCCGGGCCGCGCGTCACGCTCGCCGAGCAGCACCGCATGAACGCCCGCATCATGGCGTTCCCTTCCGAGGCGCTCTACGCGGGCGCGCTGCGCGCCCATCCCGCAGCGGCGGACCGCGCGATCGACGCGGCGCCGCTCGAGCTCGTCGACACGGCGGGGTGCGGCTTCGAGGAGGAGACGCCCCAGGGCTCGGACTCGAAGCACAACCCGGGCGAGGCGGAGCTCGTCGCGGCGGAGGTGACGCGCCTCCTCGCGCGTGGCCTCGCCCCCGAGGCGATCGCCGTCATCTCGCCCTACGACGCGCAGGTGCAGCGCCTGCGGCAGCTGCTCGCGGCGGAGGTCGAGCGCGGCCTCGAGGTGGACACGGTGGACGGCTTCCAGGGGCGGGAGAAGGAGGCGGTGATCGTCTCGCTCGTCCGCTCCAATGACGCCGGCGAGGTCGGGTTCCTCGCCGACGTGCGCCGGATGAACGTCGCGCTCACCCGCGCCCGCGCGAAGCTCGTCGTCGTCGGCGATGGCGCCACCGTCTCGCGCCACCCGTTCTACGAGGCGTTCCTCCGCCACGTGGAGGCGACCGGCGCGTGGCGAAGCGCCTGGGAGCGCGGCACCGCGCCGGTGTGACAGCTGACCTTCCTCCCTCTCCCCGCGTTGCGGGGAGAGGGCCGGGGTGAGGGGCCTGCCCCTTTGCGGCGCCGGTCGGCCGTGCCGTAGGCTGCCGGCCGCGTGATCCGCTCGTCCTTCCGCATCGCGCCCGGGATCGGGCCCTTCCTCGAGTCGAGGCTCTGGGACGCCGGCGTCCGCCGCTGGGAGGACTTCCCGGCCGCGCCCGCCGTCGCGCTCTCGCCCGCGCTCGACGAGCGGCTGCGCGAGGCGATGACGCGCGCGCGAGCCGCGCTCGCCGCGGGGGACGCCGACGGGCTCGCCGCCATGCTGCCGCGCACCGAGCGCTGGCGCCTGTACGGCGTGTTCGCCCGCGACGCGGCGTTCCTCGACATCGAGACCGACGGCGACGCGCTCACCGCGATCGGAATCCTCGACGCCCGCGGCCCACGGATCCTCCTCGCCGGTCGCGACCTCGAGCGCTTTCCCGAGGAGACGCGCGGCTGGAAGCTCCTCGTCACCTTCAACGGCCTCTCGTTCGACGTGCCGGTGCTCCGCCGCGCCTTCCGTGGCTGGCGCCCGCCGCGCGCGCACATCGATCTCCGCCACCTCTGGGCGCGCCTCGGCCACGCGGGAGGGCTGAAGCTCCTCGAGGCGACGACCGGCGTCGGCCGCCCGCCCCACCTCACCGGGCTCACCGGCCTCGACGCGGTGAGGCTCTGGCGGGCGCACGAGGCCGGCGACGCCGCGGCGTTGCGCCTGTTCGCCGAGTACAACCTCCACGATGCCGTGAACCTCCGGACGCTCATGGACCTCGGCTACAACAAGACGATCGAGCGGCTCCGTCTCCCCGCGGTCCACGTCCCCGTGCAGGAGCGGGGCGACGTGCGGTACGACCTCACGAAGCTCGTGCTCTCGCTGTAGCGCCGCCCGCGCTCCACCGTGACCTGGGGCGTGTCCCCATGAAGCGTTCCCTCGCCGCCTCTCGCTCGCCGCCGCCGCCATGATCCTCTCCGCCTTCGCCCAGCCCCGCGACTCCGAGGGGCGGTTCACGAACCTCGACGGCGGGATGCCGCACGGCTTCGGCGCGGTCTTCCGCTGGGCGGTCTGGGACAAGGTCACCGGCAAGCGGCACGTCACGCCCGTTCGGGCGCCGGTCCCGACCGTGGCCCCGGACCTCGCGCTCCTCGCGATCCCCCCGGCGCCGGGGGAGCCGGCGCGCATCACCTGGCTCGGGCATGCGAGCTTCCTCGTCCAGCTCGACGGGGTCTCGCTCCTCGTCGACCCGGCGCTCCTGCCCGGGATCTTCGGCGGCATCTCCCGGAACGTCCCGCCCGGCGTCCGGATCGCCGACCTGCCGCCGATCGACGCGGTGCTCGTGTCGCACAGCCACTACGACCACCTCGACCTGCCCACGATCGCGCGGGTGGGCGCCCCGGTCGTCGCGGGGCTCGGGCTCGAGCGCTACTTCCGCGACCGGAAGATCTTCGCGACCGAGCTCGGCTGGTGGTCCTCGACGACCGTGCGCGGCGTCCGCGTGACGTTCGTCCCGGCCCAGCACTGGAGCCGGCGCGGGTTCCTCGACACGAACCGGACCCTCTGGGGCGGGTTCGTCATCGAGGGGTCGCGCGCGACCATCTACCACTCGGGCGACACCGCCTTGTTCGACGGGTTCGCCGAGATCGGCGCCCGCTTCCCGGCGATCGACGCGGCGCTCCTCCCGATCGGCGCCTACGATCCCGCCTGGTTCATGGAGCAGCAGCACCTGAACCCCGAGCAGGCGCTCCGCGCGTTCGTCGCGCTCCGCGCGCGGACGTTCGTGGCGATGCACTGGGGCACCTTCAAGCTCACTGACGAGCCGCTCGAGGAGCCGCCGCGCCGGCTCGAAGCCGAGCGGCGGCGGCTCGGGATCGAGCCCGAGCGCGTGCGCGTCCTCGCGATCGGCGAGACGCTGCCCGTCGCGCGGCGCGCCGCCGTCCGCGCCGCCGCGCATCCACCCGAGTGACGGCCCGCCGTGAGCGCCGTCACACGATCGCCGGGACGGCGCTCGCCACGTGGGCGCGCCCAGTTGCGGAGACCCCAGCCGGCGGTTCTCCTGGCGAGCACGTTGCAGGTATCTTGTACGGTGAGCGGCGCGTCTTCTACGGCGCGCCGTCCCCGGAACGGGTCGCATGCGCTTCTCCTCGAAAACGGGCGTCATTCCGAGCGGCGGCGGCGCCTGCGCGCCAGCCGGGGTGGGCGAGACGCGCACCGTCTCCGCCCTCGGGACTTCGAGCGATCGAGGCGACCGCGCGACAGCGTTGCCCCGGTCCACGCGCGGCGCGTGCGGGCTCCTCGCCGCGGCGGCGCTCGCGCTCGTCGCCGGCTGCAACCCCGAGGTTCGGGGGAACGGGGTCTACCTCGAGCAGCAGCGCGACACCGGCGACTTCCAGGGGCTCGACATCAAGGACGGGGTCGCGGCGTACATCACGGCGGGTCAGGCCCTGAGCGTGAAGGTGATCGGCGACGCCAACGTCGTCCCGAACATCGCGACCGAGGTCTTCTCCGATCCGGAGCAGGTCGGCACCGGCACGATCCGGGTGCTCCACATCGTGCCGAGCATCGCGTTCGACCCCACGATCCCGCCGGCCGTCATCATCACCGTCCCGGCGCTCTCGTACGTGCGGGCCGAGGGCGCGTCGCCGGTCCAGGTGAAGCGGGCCGCGGCGGACCTCTTCACGGTGCGGGCGATGGGTTCGGCACAGGTCACGCTCGTCGGAGCGGCGGGCCGCTCCGGCGACCTCCTCGACGCGGTGCTCTCGAAACAGACACTCCTCGATGCCACGCAGTACCCGACTGCTGGGGCGTACGTGGAGCTGTACGACAAGGCGACGGCGAAGCTCCACTCGAACGGGCCGGTGACCGGGTTCGCCTCGGGCGACAGCCGCCTCGACAACCTCCTCGGAACCGGCGACTGCACCTCCGTCAAGGTCGAGGGGACGGCGACGCGTATCTGCAACGGCACTCCGACGCCGTAGCGGGAGGCGCACAGCGGGCGTCCGCCCGCGCGCCTCCTCACCAGGGTCGAAATCCGGCGCCGCCGCGGCTATCATCCGCGGCCTCATGAACGAGAAGATCACGCCCGAGGTCGTCGCCCAGCACGGGCTCAAGCCGGACGAGTACGACCAGGTGGTGCGCCACCTCGGGCGCGAGCCGAACCTGACGGAGCTCGGCGTCTTCTCGGTGATGTGGAGCGAGCACTGCTCCTACAAGTCGTCACGCGTGCATCTCAAAACCTTCCCCACCTCTGGCCCGCGGGTGCTGCAGGGCCCCGGCGAGAACGCGGGGGTCGTGGACCTCGGCGACGGCCTCGCCGCCGCGTTCAAGATGGAGAGCCACAACCACCCGAGCTACATCGAGCCGTACCAGGGCGCTGCGACCGGCGTGGGCGGCATCCTCCGCGACGTCTTCACGATGGGCGCGCGGCCCATCGCCTCGATGAACGCGCTGCGGTTCGGGGACCCGGCGCACCCGAAGACGGCCTTCCTGCTCGAGGGCGTCGTGGCCGGCATCGGCGGCTACGGCAACTGCATGGGGGTGCCGACCGTCGGGGGCGAGGTGGCCTTCCATCCCTCGTACAACGGCAACTGCCTCGTGAACGCGTTCACGCTCGGCATCCTCCCCGCCGACAAGATCTTCCGCGGAACGGCGGCGGGCGTCGGGAACCCGGTCATGTACATCGGCGCGAAGACCGGGCGCGACGGCATCCACGGCGCGACGATGGCGTCCGCCGAGTTCGACGCCTCGACCGAGGAGAAGCGCCCGACGGTCCAGGTCGGCGATCCGTTCATGGAGAAGCTCCTCCTCGAGGCCTGCCTCGAGCTGTTCCAGACGGACGCGGTGGTCGGCATCCAGGACATGGGCGCGGCGGGGCTCACCTCCTCGTCCGTCGAGATGGCGGGGCGCGGCGGCAACGGCCTCGATCTCGTCCTCGATCAGGTCCCGATGCGCGAGGAGAACATGACGCCGTACGAGATCCTCCTCTCCGAGTCGCAGGAGCGCATGGTGCTCGTCGCGGCCGAGGGCAAGGAGGAGGTCGTCCGGGGCATCTGCCGCAAGTGGGACCTCGACGTCGCGGTGATCGGAAAGGTCACGAGCACCGGCCGCTGGCGCGCGTACTGGCACGGCCAGCTCGTCGCCGACCTCCCGGTCGACCCGCTCACCGAGGGCGCCCCGAAGTACGAGCGCCCCATGAAGCCGCACCCCGCGCTCGCGGAGCTGCACCGGTTCGACCCCTCGACGCTGCCGGAGCCGAAGGACCTCGGCGAGGCGCTGCTCCGCCTACTCGCCCGGCCCACGATCGCGTCGAAGGAGTGGGTGTACCGGCAGTACGACCACATGGTCCGGCTCGTCGGCGCCGTCCGCCCGGGCGGCGACGCCGCCCTCGTCCGCATCGCGGTCGGCGAGGGCCGCCACGCGAAGAAGGGCATCGCGCTCTCGGTGGGCGTGAACAGCCGCTGGTGCTTCCTCGATCCGCACCTCGGCGCGATGCACGCCGTCGCCGAGTGCGCGCGCAACATCTCGTGCGTCGGCGGCGAGCCGATCGCGATCACCGACTGCCTCAACTTCGGCAACCCGGAGAAGCCGGAGATCATGTGGCAGTTCGCCGAGTGCGTGCGCGGCATCGGCGACGCCTGCCGCGCGCTCGGCACGCCCGTCGTCTCGGGTAACGTCTCGCTCTACAACGAGACCGAGGGCCAGGGGATCTTCCCCACCCCGACGGTCGGGATGGTCGGCCTCGTCGAGCCGGTGGACCGGACGTGCCAGAGCGTCTTCCGCGCTGCCGGCGACGTCGTCGCCCTCGTCGGGACGATCCAGGGAGAGGTCGGCGGCTCCGAGTACCTCGCGAGCGAGTTCGGCAAGGAGGCGGGGCGCCCTCCGGCCCTCGACCTCGCGAAGGAGAAGGCGGTGCAGGCGACGGTCCGCCGCGCCGTGCGCGAGGGGCTCCTCTCCTCCGCGCACGACTGCTCCGACGGCGGGCTCGCCGTGGCCCTAGCCGAGTGCTGCATGATGCACGACGCGCCCGCGGGGGCGCCGGCGCCGTTCCTCGGCGCGGCGGTGCGCATCCCGTTCCCGACGCGGAAGGACTTCGTCCTCTTCGGCGAGGATGCCAGCCGCATCCTCGTCTCGCTCCCGAACGGCAACGCGCAACGGCTCCTCGCGATCGCGCAGGAGTGCGGCGCGACGGTCATCCGGCTCGGCGTCGTCGGCGGCGAGCTCCTCGCGATCGAGGGCGCCCTGTCGGTGCCCGTCGCGGACCTCGCGAAGGCGTGGCGCGACGGGGTCCCGAGCGTGCTGCGCCGCGACACCGCGCACTTCTCGCTCTCGAACGCGTCCTAGCGGGCGCGCGTCACGCGCCGCGCTGTCCCGGCGGCGCGTCGTGGGTGGGGCGCGACCCGGGGTGCCGTGGCCCGGCGTGGCGCGCTCCGGTTTCCGCGCGGGTCGGGCGGCGCCGCGGTTGCACACTACGCGTGCTGGTACCCGATGCGCACCTCCGAGCTCGCCTGCGTCTTCGTCCGCGCCCCGCCCGAGCGGCTCGTGGCGGCGGAGCGCCTCCTGCGCGCCTTTCCCCACTACCTCCGCTGCGCGGAGGGCGAAGTGGATCTTTACCACTGCGGCGCGTCCGGGTACCTCGCCGCCGTCGTGCGCGCGTCCCCCGCAGCGCTCTCGGACGAGGTGATCGCGCGCGTCGTGTTCTGGGCCGCCCGGACGGGCGGCCGCGTGCTCCTCGTCGCTGCCCTGTCGGACGACGAGCGCCGGCGCCTCCACGCAGAGCTGAACCTCTGCGAGCGCGTCCTGAAGGGGACGCCGCTCGCCTCGTTCGGCGAGGGCGCCGCGCGCTTCTTCCGCCAGCTCGGGAGCTCCCCTCCGCCCGCGCACGCGGGAGAGCAGCCCGTCCTCGCGGTGGACCTCGACGGTCCCGGCGGCGAGGGGATCGGCTACCGCCCGGAGGCGCACGCGCTCTTCCTCGCGGGCGTGCTCGCGCCGCCGAAGGGCGATCAGCTCACGGTCGCGGTGCGCGAGCGGGGGCGGCCGCAGCCGCTCGAGGGCTGGGCGACAGTCGTGGACGTGCGCCGGCGCGAGGACGCCGGCCCGGGCCGGCCCGCCGGGTTCACGCTCCGGATCGAGGGCCCGAACGCGCTCCACGAGCTGCTCGCGGCGCGCGCGCGGCGCCAGCCGAAGCACGAGGTGCGCGCCGCGCCGCGGTATCCCGTGAAGGCGCCGGTGAAGGTGACCCCCGCGCTCCCGCCTCTCCCTCCCGTCGCGCCCGCCGCCGCGCAGACGCCGCCGCCGCGCGCGCTCATCGAGTACGCCACCGAGCAGGAGCTCCAGGCGGACTGGCTCGAGAACCTCTCGCAGGGCGGCGCGTTCGTCCGCACGTCGCGGCCGCAGCCGCAGGGGACGGAGGTCCGGCTCGAGCTCGCCCTGCCGGACGGCGCGCGCCTCGAGGCCCAGGGCGTCGTCGTGTTCACGAGCGAGCAGGGCATGGGGATCCGCTTCTCGCTCGCCGCGGAGCAGGACGCGATCCTCGCGGCCGCGATCGCGCGCATCTCCGCGCGCTCGCGGCGCGCGCTCGTCGTGGACGACGACGCGCTCGTCCGCCGGATGCTCGGGGACGCGCTCGTCGCGCGCGGGTTCGAGGTGGTGAGCGCCGGGAGCGCGGACGAGGGGGTGAAGGTGCTGTCCGAGGAGCTGCTCGCGCTCGACCTGCTCGTCACCGACGTCTGCATGCCGGGCCGAGACGGCGAGGACCTCGTCCGCTTCATCCGCAAGGTGGGTGGCGAGGCGGACCTCGCCATCGTCGCGGTGAGCGGGCGTCTCGAGCCGGGTATGGAGCCGAGGCTCGAGGCGGCGGGCGCGGACGCGGTGCTCGACAAATCGCTCGGTCCCGATCTCATCGCGCAGGCGGCGGACGCGGTGCTCGAGCGGAAGCGGCTCGTGGCAGCCGCGGCCGAAGCCGCGGCCGCGTGAGGGCTTCCGATCAGCCGCGGACGAGCGGCGGCGAGGCCGCGACCGTCAGCGACGAGCCGCCGTCCGAGGCGGTGATCGTGCTCGGGACGTAAGGCGCGCAGCGCAGGAGCTCCGCCGGCTGCTCGAAGCGGATCGGGAGACAGGCGCCAGACGTGCAGACGGTGTCCGTCGGCGACGCGCTCCCGCCGGTCGGCGCGGCGGCGTGCAGGAGGACCGGGTCGCCGTCCGGGTCGGACACGGTCGGCGTCGCGGTGAAGGTCGCGCCAGAGACGTACAGGATCGTCGCGCACGCGAAGTTCCACTCGGGCCGCAGCAGCACGGGGAGGCCCGCGACGTCGGTCACGACGTCCAGCGCAGGCGGCTGGTTCAGGATCTCGAGCGAGTAGACGGGGACGCTCGCGGCGTCCACCCACGGATCGTGGATCCGCACCGGGACGGCCCGAACTCCGGCGAGGAGGCCGACGGCGGGCGTCCCCTCGTAGGCGACGGAGCACTCGACGCGCGCGAGGCCGTCCTCGATCGACACCACGTCGCACGGCGCGACGCCGGGATCCACGAAGAGGGGGTCGCCGTCAGGATCGCTCCAGGCGCCGAGCCGGGCGGTCGCGACGTAGCGTGAGGCGCGCGCGTCGAAGACGTGCGGGACGCGCGCGTCCACCGTCCCGCCCGCGGGGACGGGCGCCCGGTCGTCGATCTCGATCGGGACGTCCGCGCGCCCCTCGCCGCGGTTCACGTCGCGCGCGACGAGCTCGATACGGCGGAGCAGGTCCGCGCCACCCCGCAGCTTCAGGGCGTCCGCGGGCGCGGCGTACGGGACGTCCACCCCGAAGCTGACCGTGCCGCGGCCGAGCACGCCTTCGAAGTAGGCGGCGCCGTCGCCGGCGTGCCGCCAGGTGGCGGAGACCACGATCGGATCGCCGTCGGGGTCGCTCACGGTCCAGCCGACCTCTCCGGACGAGGTGAAGCTCGAGCGCGCCCGGTCGAAGACGTGCGCGAAAGGCGCCGACGCCTCAGTCACGAGCACGGGCGGCCGGTTGCGGACGCTGACCCGGGTGTACGCCGCGCCCACGACGCCGTACGCATCGCGCGCCTCCACCCGGAAGATCCAGTCGCCCGAGATGGCCGTGCCGTCGGTCTCGATCTCCGCCCGCGTCTCCGCCGCGTCGGGGCCGGGGACGAAGCGGACGCGGCGGGTCCCGCTCTCGAGCGCGCGATCGAGCGGCGCCTCGACGCTCCAGCGGACCGCGAGCCCGCTCGCGATCGAGGCGGTCAGCGTCACCGAGTCGCTCGTCCGGCAGAGGAGCGGCGTTCCGGTGCAGACGTGGTCGGTCCCGACGTCGGCGCCGGCGAAGACGACCGGCGAGCCCGACGACGGGACGACCTGCACCTCCGCCACGGCCGGCGCGCTCTCCACCCCGAGGCGGTCGCGGACGGCGAGCGAGACCTCGAACGTCCCCGGACAGCCGAACCGCACCTGCGCGAGCGACTCGCGCCCCGTCACCTCCGGCGGCTCGCAGCGCGCGCTCACCGCCCGGACCGTCCAGACGTGGTCGACGGGCGCGTCCTCCCCGTCGCGATCGTCGCTCCCGCGGCCGTCGAGCTGGACGAGGGCGTACGCCTCGACCTCCCCGATGGGCGCGATGACGGCGACGGGTCGGGCGTCGGCGGTGCAGATCCCCGCCTGGCACCGCGAGGCGGAGGGACACTGGTCGTCGGAATGGCAGCCGGTCGGCTCGAGGCCGCTCGAGCACGCGGCGAGGGCGAGGGCGCCGAGGACGACGACGAAGGAGCGGGACGATCTCGACATGGACGACTCCGGGTTCGGGGAGGTGCACGGTGAGTGGCGGCCCACCGCAGTGCGACCTCCGTTCCGGCGCGGGTCCCCGCGATCACGGGCGGTTCCGCGTGATCGCGCGGCGCCGGCGGTCGCGAGCGCGGCCTGTGGTCCGCGGCGCGGACGCGGGGCGCGATTGGAACCGCATGAGATCCCGGCAATTCTCGCGTCGCTCGGATGCGCCCGAAGCTTGCACCGGCGGCGCGGGTGTGCTGAACGTACCCACTCGGCTCCCGGACTCGGAGAGGGCGAGGATCGACATGGCCGTCCCCGTTGCGCTGACCCTCGCCCTCGCGCTCGCCTCGGCGGCCGGCGAAGATCGGATCCTCCTGTGCCGCCCGAAGGTCACGGGCGACGCCGCGCTCGCCCGCGGCGACGCGGTCGTGGACGCGGCGAAGGGAGTCCATCGCTTCCTCGACTACGGCGTCGCGTGCGACGACGCCGCCGAGAGCGCCCGCGCCGCTCGGCGGATCGGGCTCGCGCACGCGGTCTCGGCCACCGCCGACGGCCGCGTCGACGGGAGCCGTTACGTGCTCGTCCTGTCGGACGCCGCGAGCGAGGCGGAGCGCGCGCGGCGTGCGATCGAGGTCGCGCCCGGCGCGGACGGCGTGACGCCGCTCCGCCGCGCGCTCTCCGAGCTGCTCGGGACGCTCCCGCGGCCGCCGGGCCCGAGATACCCGCATCTCGCCGCGTGGACGACGGTGGGAGCCGGCGTGGCGGCGCTCGCGGCGGGGGTCGTCCTCGTCGGCCGCGCGCGCTCGGCCGCGGATGCAGCGGAAGCGGCGACCGATCCGGCGACGTACACACGAGAGCGGGACCGCTTCAGGGCGGGCCGGGTCGCGAGCGGCGTCGCGCTCGGACTCGGCGCCGCGGCCGTCGCGGGCGGTCTCACCTGGCGGTACGCCTTCTAGGAGGAACGATGCGCGCCCATTCGCTCCTCCTCGTCGTGTTCGCTGTCGCGTGCGGCTCGGTCCGGGATCGGGCGGAGTGCGCGACGAGCCCCGAGTGCCCCGCCGGCCAGTACTGCGCGCGGACGCAGGACGGGAACGTGTGCTGGCCGGACGCGGTCCCGCCCACC